>SAMEA3663095__coassemble_860_pt1 | contig 42320 bp, 38 predicted proteins | sample SAMEA3663095__metabat2_low_PE_016 | metagenome-assembled genome bin SAMEA3663095 (sample SAMEA3663095) | pig gut metagenome | biome: pig gut; feature: pig-associated habitat; material: faeces | place: France | collected 2012
TGCTCAGCCCGTAGATGGCTGTGTCCTTAGCGAGTGATTTTAAGTTTGGCATTATGTTGATGTTTTTTTTTGTTGGGGTTTGTTGGGGTGTGATGGGGTGTGCTGGGGTGTGTTGGGGTGTGTAGGGACGCGGCACCTATCCAAAGAATACATACGCGACCACAATCGCCGCGATCACACCGGCCAGATCGGCGAGCAGGCCGCAGGCCACGGCGTGGCGGGTGTACTTGATGTTGACGCTGCCGAAGTAGACGGCCAAGATATAGAATGTGGTGTCGGTGCTGCCCTGGAAGATGCACGAGAGTCGCCCCACGAAGGAGTCGGCTCCGTAGTTCTGCATAGCCTCCAGCATCAGCCCGCGTGCCCCGCTGCCGCTCAGTGGCTTCATGAGGGCTGTGGGCAGGGCACCGACGAAATCGGTGTTCAGTCCGCATTTTTCTACGCACCACGAGATACCGCCAATGAGCATGTCCATCGCCCCGCAGGCGCGGAACACGCCCACAGCCACGAGTATGGCCACCAAGTAGGGGATGATTCTCACGGCTGTGGCGAAACCGTCCTTTGCGCCCTCAATAAAGGCCTCGTAGACATTGATTCGCTTCATCCAGCCCGCCACGACAAACAGCGTGATGATGCCGAAGAGGACCAGGTTGGAAACCACGCTGGTCACGGTGCCCATCGTCTTGCTGTCCATCTGTCCGAATCCCCATATCGTGAGGCCCACAAATGCTACCAGTCCGCCGATGGTCATCAGCAGCACGGGTTGCAGCAGGTTGATGCGTTGCCAGAGTGAGGTGATGATGATCCCTGCGATGGTAGCCACGCTCGTTGCCAACAGGATGGGGATGAAGACGTCGGTGGGCGTCTGTGCGCCGTTGGCGGCACGGAAGGCGAGAATCGTCGTCGGGATGATGGTCAGTCCCGAGGTGTTGAGCACCAAGAACATGATCATCGGGTTGGTGGCGGTGTCTTTCTTAACGTTGAGCTCCTGCATCTGCGCCATGGCGCGAAGCCCGGTGGGAGTGGCGGCGTTGTCGAGCCCCAACATGTTTGAGGCAATGTTCATGAAGATGCTTCCAAACACGGGATGGCCCTTGGGGATGTCGGGAAAGAGCCTGGAGAAGACAGGACTCAATCCACGGGCCAAAACGTTGACAACACCGGCCTTCTCGCCAATCTTCATGATGCCCAGCCAGAGCGACAGCACGCCCGTGAGCCCCAATGCTACCTCGAAAGCACTTTTAGAAGAGTCGAAGGTGCTGTCCACGATGTGTTGAAACACCGTAGTATCGCCCATGACCAGCTCCACGGCTCCCGTGAGAAAGGCGACGACGAAAAAAGCGATCCATATATAGTTCAATACCATAACAGCCGCAAAGTTACAAAAAAATCTTCCGCCTGTGGGTATGTTATCCGCAAAAATCGTTATCTTTGCTCATGATCATGAACCATACAAATCATTAAGGACTTTAAAAAATGGATATTCTCTTTATTCTCTTGGGCATTGCCGTCGGTGCCTTGTGCGGCATTCTCTATGCCCGAAACGGCAGCGCTGGTCAGGCGGCCAAAGCGCGGATGCTGCAGGAAAACTTCGATCGTGTCGATGCTGAGGTGCGACAGCTTAGGGACCAGACCCGTCAGTTGGGCATTGACTTCGCGGCGGCCCGCACTGCCAAGGAAGCCGCGGAGACCCAGCTCTATGAGGCCCGACAGGAATTTGTGCGGCAGAAGGACGAAATCAGCCGGCAGCACAACCGTCAGCTCGACGAGTTGCGGCAGCAGCAGAAAGAACAGATGGACAGCCAGGCTCAGCTCATCCGCGAGCAAATCAATACGGTGTCGGAGAACATCCTGAAGAAACGCGCCGAGGAGCTCAACGTCTCCAACAAGCAACAACTCGACCTTCTGCTCAATCCCCTCCATGAGAGTCTGAAACAGATGCGGCAGAGCGTGGAGCAGAGCAACAAGGACCGGCTGACCTCTATGGAGAACCTACGCGCCACCATCAAGGCCAGCCAGCAGCAGGCAGAGGCCCTGGGAGAGCGTGCCGACAAACTCACGGCGGCCCTCACTGGGGAAACGAAGACGCAGGGCAATTTCGGAGAGCTGAGACTCTCCACACTCCTTGAGAACATGGGGCTTGAGAAGGGCGTGCAATATGAAGAGCAGGTGATGCTCAAGGAGGGCGGACAGGCCGTGCGCGACGAGGAGACGGGACGCAAGAAGATCCCCGATGTCGTCCTGCACTTTCCCGACAACCGGGATGTCGTCATCGATTCGAAGATGTCGCTCACGGCTCTCACCGACTACTACAACGCTACCGATGATGCGGCCCGCGACGATGCGCTGGCCCGCCATCTCACCTCCATGCGCAAGCATGTCGACGAACTGGCGCGGCAACGCTATCAGTTTTATACGCCTAAGGGAAAGCGGCAACTCGACTTCGTGATGATGTACGTCTACAACGAGGGCGGACTACAGTTGGCACTCGCCCGTGACCCCTCGCTTTGGAAGGATGCCTACGACAAGGGGGTCATTATCTCGGGCTCGCAGACTCTCTATATGATGCTCAAGGTGCTCGAGATGACATGGCACCAAGTGCGCCAGGCCGAGAACCAGGACGACATCATGCGGGCGGCCAACGAGGTAGTGAACCGTGTGCAGCTTTTCTATGAGCGGTTCAAGAACGTTGACGACTGTCTGACAAAGACCGCAAAAGCTTTCGATGACTTGAAGAAGACCACGGCTCCATCGGGGACAAGCATCACCACGGCAGCGCGAAAGCTGCTGAAGTATGGCGCCACAGAGAATGCCAAGCGCAAGTTGCGGCTTCCCGATGCTGGTGATGAGGACGAATGACGTGCGGCGATCGCCGCAATACATAGCAACGGGCTGTCAGAAGCCTACCGTCACCGCGGTGCCTTGGCGGGGTTCCGATGCCACACGGATTCTGGCTTCGTGACGTTCCAGGTTGCTGTAGGAGACGCGGCATCCCGCCGCATGACTTGCACGGCAAGACGCCGTGCCTCCTGCCTGCATAAAAAATAAAGTTTCTCAACGAATTGCCCGAATGTGTATTCGATGAATTTGTTGTATTCGTTGAAAAAATGATTGAGGACTATGAAACAGCAAATCTTTATCCACGACCGGCAGTGCACGGTCTTTCAAAATGGCGAGCATCCGCGAATGCTCCTTATTCAGCCTGTCGACGGGCATGACCTCGAAGAATTGGATATGGAATTAGGGGAGATCAGCAGCAAAGCCCCGGTTCCCTTTCGCTTTATTGCCGTACATATCGACCGATGGTTTGATGAACTGGCGCCTTGGCCGGCACCTCCCGTGTTTGGTAAGACACCATTCGGCAACCGTGCCAAGGTGACCTTTGAGCTTCTACAAAAGATTGTCGCTGATGAAGGTCGTCGGTTGTCTTCGTCCGACGATCTTCCGCTGAAGGTGATTTTGGGAGGCTATTCCTTGGCCGGCCTCTTTGCGCTGTGGACCGGCTATCAGCAAGGCCAGCCCTTTGATGCGGTTGTGGCTGCGTCGCCTTCAGTATGGTACCAGGGATGGCTTGACTTTGCTACGGCGAATGAGCCTCAGACTAAGGGGTGTTATCTCAGTCTTGGTGACCGGGAGGAACGCTCGCGCACGCCCATTCTCACAACCATTGGCACCGCCATTCGCCGTCAACAACAGCTCTTGGAGAGCGCCCACGTTATAAATGTCCTTGAATGGAATTCTGGCAACCATTTTCAAGACAACGGAATACGCACGGCAAAAGGTTTCGTATGGGCTATGAATTTCGTCTTGTCTACGTTCTGAAGTGGATGGATCTTCTTAAAACCATAAGTGAGTTGGTTCCTACGGTGGCGGATGAGCCTGCTATATCAAGTAGCTGGCGATGAGCGTGAGGTTGTAGGTCAGCATCGAAGCTGCGATGAGCAGGATGATGAGGGTCAACGCGCGTCTGGCCCAAGAGGTCAGCCGTGCAATCAAGTAGCCGATCATCAGCGGCAGCAGGAATGCCCAATGGCAGGCCATGATATATACTTCGTTGAGGCCGAATCCAAATACGAAATGGATGACCGCGTCGAAAGTTATCCATGATAAGGCCAGCCAAGCCAAGCGCTGACGGAAGGCGGCAAGGAATCCCAACAGTGCTAACAGCACCAAGAAGGCCTCGATGATGTAGGGCAGGGAACTGGAATAAGCGACAAAGATAGGGCGTCCTGTACCGATGTCCTCAAGCAAGTGGGAGCGGTGGAGGATGAGTGTCTCTCCCATGAGGTTCTCACGGAATGATGTCCACCGCGGTGTGGTGGTGTCCGCCCATTGAAGGTAGTTGGAAAGTGGACTCTTTTGCCCATCCTTCTGTGGTTGCTTTTGAGAGGGAGCCTGAGGGTGTGTTAGCTTGCCTGACTTCTGTTTAGCGGCAGTGCGTGCCTCGATGTCGGGCTTTACGATCAGTTCATAGGAGATCTTGCCAACGCCCCAGATCAACAATCCCCCAACGGCTAAGACCAAGACGTTGCGCAGCCGGAACACACGCCGTCCATCTGCCAGCCACTGAGCGAGCAAGGTTTTCACGCCATTTGTCAGCGTCACGCCAGCGGTGAGGATGAAGAGCCAAAAGGTCTCTGCGGTGGTCAATGGCTTTCCCGATGAGATTCGTTGCCCTGCAAGCCATAGAGTGAGGAGCAACAGAAAGAATGAGAATACGAAATGGTCGGGTACGGCCGTGCTTAGCATGACCATCGCGAACGACAGTAGCAGCCACACGAGCGTGGAGGACTCAAGGGACGTGAGATGAAGCACGTCGTGGAGAAGACGATAAAAAAACAGAAAACCGTAGAAAGCACAGAAGACAAGTTGGACGCCTAACACCCATTGCACACAGTTGTAGCCCGTGATGAGAAGCAATACGCGCGTAACGGCCCATGTGGGAATCAGCAAGTAGGCCATCAGCGGATGACGGAAACAGATGTTGTAGAAGATATTCCACCGGGATGACATCGTATAGAGCAGTGCGTCGAATCCCGAGACATGGAAATTGCTCGGGAAGGGTCCCCAAATGCTGTCGCTCGGTTGGGAAAACAACGGCCAGTAATGAACGATGACCAGCAGATTGACAGTCAGGACTACCAACAATACGGGAATCATTGCCGGCCATTCGCCACGATTCACGTGGAAAAGATGAAGAAAACGTTTCATTATCGTTTGAGAAAAAACCTGACGAGGAGAAAGTTTACCGGTACGCAGATGCAGAACATCGGAATCGGGGCCCACTTGCTGCCCATTCTGAGGTAGAGGAAGATATTGAGTGTAGCCATCTGTAACAGATAGTTCACTATGTGAGAGAAAAGGAATCCAGCTCCTCTGCGCGTATTGGCTTTGACTCGGAAGGTAAATCGCGTGGAGGCAAAGAAGTTGAAGATGAAACTGATGACGTAGCCTGCCGTCATGCTCACCGACGACCACAAATGGGAGTGGGCATCTGACAGTGATACCGGTGCGATCCAAACCAACAGTAGATAGATGCCATACTGCAGCAGTGTGGCCAAAGCTCCGACAATTCCGAAACGAACCATCTCGCCCAACTGGGCACGGCGTTTGTTACTTAAACGGTTTAAAAAATCTTTCATCTGCAAAATCCATCATTTCTTTATCACCTTTGCTGTCACCATAAGCATAGAGTTTGTATTCTTCGCGATAGGGATAGAGTTGCTGTATGCGCCTGACCTTCTCCGGCCCGTAACAGTTGGGTGTGGCAAAATGGCCTGTGAGCCAACTGCCATGCACCTCCAACCGTGTGCCTACGACGCGCACCTGCGGATGGTGCCCCGTGGTCGTCAGCCCTGCCTGCTCGAAGAAGGGGCGTACCCAGTTGTCGGCACTTGCGCTGACAATGAGCACCTCGCAGCCTTCCCTGACGGCCTGCTTCACGCGCTGCATGCCTTTGGCACGTATGATGTGGGAGTGCCGGCGGGCGAAATGCTTGCAGAGATCATTGAAATAGACCTCGTCCATGTCGTGGAAGAAAAACCGGAACAGGCGCTCCTTACATTTGCCGTTGTCGTAGAGATGAAGTTTCATCAGTATGATGAGCGGCAGAAAGAGCACAAGACCATAAACCAGCGTGAACCTGCCACGGGCGAAGTCAATAAAGGCGATGAACGAGTCGTGGCGAGTCAGTGTTCCGTCGAAGTCGAAGGCGTATATTTTTTTTCTATGTTTCATTCTCAATAATAGATGATAAAGAGGAAGGAGGCCATCCATGCCAGCACCACAAGTTGGGTGAAGCGGTCGCGTAGGATGATCTTCGTCGGGTCACCGCTTTGCTTGTCCACGACGGCGATTTGTATATAGCGCAGTAATCCAACCAGAACGAAGATGGTCGTCAGGTAGATATAGTGGCTGTTGAAGCGAGCCGTGACCTCGGGCGACACCGTATACATGATGTAGCACACGAGTGTGATACTGGCACTGATGGTGATGGCCTGATTGATAAACGTAAGATTGTAGCGAATCGTATTTTTGCGGGGTGGTTTTCCTGTTGCTTCCATCCGTAGAACATCGTCGCGCCGCTTTGCGAACGACAGAAAGAGGGTGAGCAGGAATGTCATCAGTACAAGCCAGTTGCTGGGCTCAATGCCGGTAGCAAGTCCACCGGCAAGGATGCGCAACACAAAGCCGAAAGCAATGAGGCAGACATCGATGATAGCAAAGTTCTTCAACCACACACAGTAGGCTATGTTCATGATCCAATAGCCTAAAACGACGGTTCCCACAGCCATGGATCTTCCTTTTAGCATTGGACAGACCGTCATCGACAAGATCAGCATGATGGCCATGAGCGCGTAGGCTGCTGACACCGACACCTGGCCTGAGGCGATAGGACGGTGACACTTGACCGGATGCTGCCGGTCGGCCTCTACGTCGACAATGTCGTTGAGGCAATAGATGGAAGACGCAGCCAAGGAGAAGGCTATGAATGTCGTCAGTGCATCGAGGAGCAAGGCCGTATTGCTCATCTGGCCACCGAAGAAAAGGGGGATGAAGACAAAGAAATTCTTCACCCACTGCCGTGGTCTGACGATGCGAATGACGGGCAACAGATATTTGGACCAAAGATGAAGGATGTTTTGCATTATTCAGATGTTTTTAGGGACGCAGAGATGTAATACGCGATGAAGAATCCATGCTGTGGGGAGGGTGATGGCACAGCATAGCAGAAACGTGGGCCAATAGCCCAAGTGAAGGCGATTGAGCCAGGGCATGACAAACCCGGCGTGAATGAGGTAAGTCTCAAGGCTGATGGCTCCCACAAAAGTCAGACTCCGGTTCACCCACATCGGTGTGCGGCGCAGAATGCGATTAAGCAGCAGAATGGCGGTGAGGGTAAGGGGAATGTAGAGCATACGCTCTATGAAGAGGGGGAACAATCCGTGCTCGGTCTGCTCAAGGAATATACTGGTTGCCAAGGTCATGACAAAGCTGAGGATGATCATCCAGATGGAGGTTCCATCCAACTTCTGTTCCTCCATGACCGCTTTGCCCAGGTTGATACCGATAAAGAAGATGGGAATGCGGCTCCAGAAAATCTCCAAATGGCCAACGGCAGCGTGTATGGGTGGCACCCACTGTACGAGTATGCACCAGCAGATCATCAGTACGGGAGTCCAGCGGTAGACGGGATGGCGGCGGATAAGTTCCATGTAGGCCGGCGCAAAGAGATAGAGCATCATTGTGGCAGGAATATACCAAAAGGTGAGCTCGGCTCTGAGCCAGAAATCCCAATTGATGGTGATGTCGCCAATGAGGTCTATTATGCTGGAAGAATGGTAACCGTGGAGGGCATAGTCGGGAATGTAATAGGCACAAGCCACCACAAACCATGCTGGATAGACGCGCCACAAGCGCCGACGGAAAAATCGTTTGACATTGGGATGTCTGGTCCAAGAGAACCAGAGGCCTACGCCGCTAAGAAAGAGAAACATGTCTACCCCGATATTGCCCATACGGCGCAGTCCATAGAAAGCGTCACTGCGGGGCAAGGCCACGTGGAAAAGTACGATGAAGAGCATGGCCAGTCCCATGAGTTCACCGCGGTAGCGTGAAATATTGGCAAGTTCGATGTCGGGTATCGTCTTTATCATTGGCGTAGGGTTGGGTTGGGAATCTTGTTGAGCAGCAGGCGGAACAGCCAGGCCAGACACACGGAGGCCACAGCATAGAGCAGCAGTCCGGCCCAGACGTCACCCTCACGGCTGATGGGGATGATAATCTTCCGGGTGATGGGATGGCAGACAAACAGGGCAGCGGAGATGCTTCCCATCCACTCGCACCATCCTAAGACCATTGGCCAGTGAACGAGCAGGCGGACAAGCGACACGCCTGCCGTGCAGACAAACGCGGGAACCAACGTCCAACCCATGAAGTCGCCGCTCAGCAAGATAATGAGCAGTGTGCTAAGTAAAAACGTAGCCAAGTCGAAGATGACCGGGTTGAATCGCTCGCGCAGACGCAACACGGGCATCTCTCCCCGTGCATACAGAATGCCTAAGGCAAACGGAAGCATGCCGCCCATGAAATTATAACGATAACGCTCCAAAGCAGAGCCTTCTGGCGAGAAAAACCATTGGGCTATGGTGAATACGGCGGCCAGCACCACCGTCCAACTCCAGTGACGGCGATAGAGCAGTAACCGGTAGACCAGATAAAGTTGGAGCATGAGACCGAAAAACCAGTAGGGACCAGGCCAGATGATTTTGCTTGGATTGGGCAGTAGGTTGTTGACCAATAGCAACTGGGCAATGATATCCGTGGGATGATAGCGATGGGGGGAGGGGGTGATGGCATCGAGCATGGTGAAGGCGACAAAGCCAACGATCATCATCTTGAATAGCTTCAGGAAGTGGTAGCTCATAAACGCTGCCGTGGGAATGTTGGGGCGTTGGTTGACTTCGTATTTGCGGACCAGCCCGAAAGCGCTAAGGAAAAGAAATAAGGGCACTCCATAGTGGCCGAAAAAAGAAAGGAGATGCAAGAGCAGTGATGCGTCGGGATATTGCACGGCATGTACCAGCCGGTCTACGTTGAGTTGGAAATACTGATATTCGTTTTCCTTTACGATTGGACCAAGCCAGTGACAATAATTGTGGAGAAAAATGCCGATGATGGCAAGTCCACGAAGAGCGTTGCATTCAGCACGCGAAAAGCCATTGTTTGTCATGGGCGTAATTTGTCGTAGTCAACTGAATTCTTGAGCAGTCGTGGCCGTTTCTCGTCGTATTGCGGACTGAGAATGTCGTACTGCGGATGATAGAGCGGTGTATAGATCCCTGCTAAATGTATCAGCAGGTAGGGTAGGGCATCCGTCATGAAACGGCGGTGCCTTGCAGCGATGATGCGATGCCAGAGGTCGGAGTGGCGTTGTCTGAAAATTCGTGATCCGTAGATCCAAAAGGGAATCTCAAACTCATATTGGGCTAACTTGTAATCCACGCGGGCCGAATGAAGACGGCAGAAGAATCCCCGATTTTCTTCGTAGCATTCCTCGCCGTGGTCGGGCATGTAGATCACGACGGCATCCTGCTTGGAAAAAAGCTTCACGATAGCTGTCACGATGCTGTCGTTGTAGAGTACTGCGTTGTCGTAGTCGGCCAAGACGGCCCGTTGCTTGTCGTTGAGCTCAGGCCGGAAGGTCGTATAGCTGTCCTTGGTGAACTTCTGGCGGTCGGAGGGGAAGCGGTCACGATAGGTGACATGCTGCCCAAGGAGGTGGATGATGGTGAGATTGTGTTCGGTATCCTCACTTTTCAGCGAGGCATAATCGTCGAGCAGTCCTTCGTCGAAGGTATGGAGCGATGAGTTGCGGGTATCGAATTCCTGCTTGCTGAGTGTTGGCTCGTTGAGGAAAAAACCACCGCTGAAGTCGTATACTTCTTCCTGTGCCTTTGGAAGAAATTGGTTGGTGATAAACGTGACGTGATAACCAGCTTTACGGAAGATCTGTGGGAAGAGCGGATAGTCGCACCATTCACCTTTTTGTCCTATGACATGCATTGAGAGAACATTTTTGAACACGTAGCTTGTGAGGTTGAAAGGTGTAACTACATCGTCGAATCTTATCAGCTCGCCACGACGCATCAGACGCCGCTGGCGGGGAGTCGTAGGCATGCGATAGCCATAGAGCTGGCTATGGTGCCGCCCGAAACTTTCACCGATAATGAGTACGATGCGTGGTGTGGTGAACTTGCAGCTGTCGACAGCTACCTTTGATGAGGCTTTGAGAAGTGTGCTTACTTGTTGATTGGCGAGGTTGTTGCTGCGCATGCTGAAGGCGAGTCTGTAGACAGGTTCATACATTACGGCATGGCCGCGGATGCTCAGCAACCTTTCGATGTCGCCTAATGAGGGAACAGACATGATCTTGGCCACAGCCTGTTTGTTTCCCGCGCATTTCGGCCAGGCCCAAAACAGGACAGCTATAACCAGTGCTCCTGCCACTGCGCCTTCCTTATCTTGTCGCCAGCGAAGTGTAGGCAGTTTGATGTGAGGCAGTCGGAATGCACGCCATAACTTGTGGCGAAGAGTAAAAACAATATGTACGAAGCACAGGAGAAGCAACCAACCGACGGGAGTGGCGGCCAGTGAAGGATCAAGAAAAGTGGACAGAAACTCTCCGGCCTCGCGCGGATCGGTTTCGCCGACAAGCATGAGCATTGTCGGAGTGAGTGTGGAGTCGAACTTCGCCAGACAGTAAAGGTCGATGAATGCGACGGCGTAAAGGCAAAAATAAAGCACACGCCGTGCCCAAACCCTTATCCGCCCGGGCAACAAGGCCAGCCCAACGCAGAGCGCGTAGACATCAATGAAAAGCTCTGCATAAAGCGGGTCGTAATGGCTCGACGAATAATCAAGCCATGAGCACGCCATCCCAAGGGCGTACATGAAGACGAAAAAGGCCCCATTTCTGCGCAGAGGTTCGAAGAAGAGCGAAATGCCGCCTAACAAGTATTTCTTCACTGTTTGCATATTGTTTGTCGCTTATGCCCGACCGTTACTGTCTGAGGCATAATATTTCTCCACCAAGGGTAGTATACTGTCGGGTACAAATCCCTTGATTGTCAGACCCTGATTCAGTCGCTGTCTGATTTGTGAGCTGCTCAAGTCGTAGAGGGGCATGTTGATGTAACTGACACCCTCTGGCATGGATGCAGGATCAATCGGATACCCACGTCTTGGATAGACCAGAATCGGAAAATTGGCCTTGATGAATTCTGGATGTGACCACCTGTCGAAAGCCAGCCAGTTGTCAGCACCCACAATGAGTGAGAAGCGGCGACCCGGAAAGTCGTCGCGTAAGTGGCTGAGTGTCTTCCAGGTGTAGGACGGTCGTGGCAATTGAAATTCATAGTCGCTGGCCATGAGTCCTGGATGGTCCTTCAGGGCCAGCCGTGTCATCTCTAACCGTTTGTCGTCGTCAAGCAAGTCGCCGGCTTTGCACTTGAAAGGGTTGAGCGGACTAACGACAAACCACACCTCGTTGAGCTGAGCTTCGGTAAGCATACGTTCTGCCAATGAGATATGACCTTTGTGCACGGGGTTGAACGATCCTCCGAATATGCCGGTCTCAATCATTCTTCAAGAAGTCCTTCACCAGTTGGAATACCTTGTTTTCTGCTGTAGCGAGGTCGTCGTTCACCACGCAATAGTCAAACTTAGGAGCGAAGGTCAGTTCGTAGGCAGCTTTGTCAAGCCGTTGGCGGATTACCTCCGGAGCATCTGTAGCACGATTGACGAGTCGTCTTTCCAGTTCCTCTATCGATGGAGGCTGGATAAAGATGCTCATGGCTCTCGTGCCATAGAATTGTTTTATGTTGCAACCGCCCTTGACGTCTACGTCGAACACAACGTTCTCTCCTTTGGCTGTTTGTGACTCTACCTGCGACTTCAGAGTGCCGTAGAAGCGATTGGCGTATACTTCCTCGTATTCCAGAAACTCATCGTTGTTGATTTTGGCTTTGAATTCCTCTGGTGTGAGAAAGAAATACTCCACACCATTGCGCTCTGTTCCTCGTGGAGCCCGTGACGTGCAGCTGATGGAGAATGCTAAATTCAGCTCTGGGTGCTCTTTCATCAGCCAGCCCACGATAGTACTTTTTCCGCTGCCCGATGGCGCAGAGAAGATGATGAGCTTGCCTGTGCCTGCGATTGGACGGCTGTTGTCTTCTGCCATAGTGTTGTTTTCTTCTTTATACCTTCTATGCCTTTGTGGCGATATTCTTGTTATTTCCGTGTGTCAAAGTGCATTCAGCACTTGTTCCTTGATTTGCTCGAGCTCATCCTTCATCTTCACAACGATGTTCTGCATCTCAGCCTGGTTGCTCTTTGAGCCGGTCGTGTTGATTTCGCGTCCCATCTCTTGCGCGATGAATCCGAGTTTCTTCCCGTTGGGCTTGTTCTCGGCCATGGTTTCCCGGAAATATTTCAGGTGGTTGGCGAGCCGTTGCTTCTCCTCACTGATGTCGAGCTTCTCGATGTAGTAGATCAGTTCCTGCTCAAGGCGGTTCTTGTCGTAGTCTACATTCGGGATTTCTTCCAGTTCTTTCACAATGGTTTCCCTAATCTTGGGTACTCTGCTCTTTTCGAAAGGCTCCAGCTCGTGCAGCAGTCTTTCGATGTTGTCCACCTTTTCTGTGAATTTCTTCTCCAATGCGGCCCCTTCCTGTCGGCGGAACGCATTGAGTTCGCCGAGGGCTGTGAGCAGGGTCTGCCTGGCCACGGCCCACTCTTCGTCGGTGAGTTCTTCCACATCGGTTTTCAGTGTCACGTCGGGAAGGCGCAAGAGAGTGGCAAACCAGTCGCTGGGCTCGGGGATGCCTGCTTTCGCGGCGATGTCTTTGATTTGGTGATAGTAGTTTTCCACCAGTGCGGCGTTGATTGGCGTAGCGCTGGTAGTGTTTTCTTTCTCTACCCACAGGGAGAGATCTATCTTGCCTCGCTTTAAGGAGTTGGTAACGATTTGGCGGATTTCCATCTCCTTGTCGCGATAGATAGGCGCAATGCGAGTAGACAGGTCTGTAGTTTTACTGTTGAGTGACTTGATTTCAACATGAATTTTCTTGTCTTGAAAGGTAGCGACAGCCTTGCCGTAGCCCGTCATAGATTGTATCATACTTTCTTTCGCGTTAAATTTCTGCAAAAGTACAAAAAACTGGGAAAAAAAGAGTAATTTTGCACATTATTTATTTGAATATTAATTATATGTCGTCTATTCTTTTCATTGAGACGAGTACCGACGTGTGTTCGGTAGCTGTAAGCCACGATGGCGCAATCATTTTTAACAAGGAAGATCATACTGGTCCTCATCATAACGAGCGCTTGGGTTCATTTGTCGACGAGGCGCTTTCCTACACCGACAACCATGCACTCCCTCTCGACTATGTAGCCGTGAGTTGCGGACCAGGTTCCTACACGGGACTCCGCATAGGAGTATCCATGGCCAAGGGTATCTGTTACGGCCGCAATCTGAAACTTATTGCCGTGCCTACCCTCGAACTGCTCTGTGTGCCCGTGCTGCTCCGTGAGCTGGTCACCGATGATGCCGCACTGCTTTGTCCGATGCTTGATGCCCGCCGCATGGAAGTCTATGCGCAGGTGTTCGACCGCGCACTTCAAGAGAAGCGCCCCATTCACTCGGATGTTGTTGACGCTGATACCTACACGGAGTTTCTCTCCCATCCGATGTATTTCTTCGGCAACGGCGCGGCAAAATGTATGAAAGCCATCAATCATCCCAATGCGCATCTTATTGAAGATATCGAGCCACTGGCCAAAAACATGCTGCCGCTGGCCGAAAAGCGTATCGCGCAAGGAAAGTTTGAGGACGTGGCCTATTTCGTACCCTTCTATCTGAAGGACTTTGTCGCCAAACAACCGCGTAAACTGCTTTAAGCTACAACCCGTCACCCGCATATTTTTATACAGAAACATGAATATACAAGGATTAGATTATAACACACAACGTTCACAGCTCGTATTGCCAGAATACGGGCGCGAGATACAGGAAATGGTAGAATACTGCATTTCGCTGCCCGACCGCAACGATCGTCTGCGTTGTGCCAAGTCTATTGTGGCGATCATGGGGCGTATGCACCCGCAAAACCGTGCGAAGAACCGTGCGGAATGGGAAAACAGACTGTGGGACCACCTGGCTATCCTAAGCGGATTTAAACTCGATATCGACTGGCCGTTTGATGTCTCACGTGCCCATTCTATCTCTACTCATCCCGACAAGGTGGCCTATCCCATGACGCGCATTCCCGTGCGCCATTACGGTCATATTCTCTTTGAGGTGTTCGACCGTCTGAAAACCATGGATCCCGGTCCGGAGCGTGATACGTTGGTCCGCTATGCTGCCAACCAGATGAAGCGCAACCTCGTGGAGTGGAGTCATGGGTCGAGCGACAATGAAAAGGTTGCCGCCGACCTCGCCCGTTTCACCGATGGCAAGATTCAACTCGACTTGAAACAGTTCAAGTTTGAGAAAGTAGTAAAGGAACCCGTAGTGCCCACCAAGCGCAATAAGAAAAAGTAAATGGAAGCATTCTATATCGAAGGAGGCCATAAGCTCAAAGGCTCAATCTATCCCCAAGGAGCCAAGAACGAGGCGCTCGAAGTGATTTGCGCCACGCTCCTCACCTCTGATGCCGTGCGCATCAGCAACGTCCCTGACATCCTCGATGTGAATAACCTCATCAAACTGCTCAAGGATGTCGGTGTAAAGGTCAACCAGATTTCACGTCACGAATATGAATTCCAGGCTGACGATATCAATCTTGATTTTCTCGAATCCGAAGAGTTTGTCCACAAGTGTGCGCAGCTTCGTGGCAGCGTACTGATGATAGGGCCGCTGCTCGGACGCTTTGGAATGGCTGCCGTGGCCAAGCCGGGAGGAGACAAAATAGGGCGCCGCAGGCTCGACACCCACTTTTTGGGATTCAAGAACTTGGGAGCCCGTTTCGTTCACGACGAGAAGCGCGACATCTATCTCCTCGAAGGCCATCATCTCCATGGTAAGTATATGCTTCTCGACGAGGCCAGCGTGACCGGTACGGCCAATATCATCATGGCGGCTGTGATGGCCGAAGGCACCACCACCATCTACAATGCTGCATGCGAGCCTTATATCCAGCAGCTTTGTCACCTGCTTAACGCCATGGGAGCCAACATCAGTGGTATTGCTTCCAATCTGTTGACCATTGTAGGTGTCGGACAACTCCACGGTGCCTCCCACATCATTCTTCCCGACATGATCGAGGTGGGATCATTCATCGGCATGGCTGCCATGGTAGGCGATGGCGTGAGGATTGAGAATTGCAGTGTCCGTAATTTAGGCCTTATCCCCGACGCCTTCCGCCGTTTGGGCGTGAAAGTGGAAGAGCAAGGCGACAGCCTTTATATTCCACCTCAAAAGCATTATCAGATAGAGTCGTTTCTCGATGGCACCATCATGACGCTCTCCGACGCACCTTGGCCGGGACTTACTCCCGACCTGCTCTCGGTGTTGCTTGTTGTGGCCACTCAGGCCAGGGGCAGCGTGCTGATTCATCAGAAGATGTTTGAAAGCCGTCTGTTCTTCGTCGACAAACTTATTGATATGCGTGCCCAGATTATACTCTGTGACCCGCATCGCGCCGTAGTCGTGGGCCACGACCATCAGATCAGGCTTCGGGCGGGCCGCATGACAAGTCCAGATATTCGTGCGGGCATCGCCCTGCTTATTGCAGCCATGAGCGCCGAAGGTACCAGCCGGATTGAGAATATCGCACAGATCGACCGCGGATATGAGGATATAGAGAAACGCCTCAACAGTCTTGGGGCCAAAATAAGCCGTGTAGATGATTAAGCCCGACGAAGTATTCAGGATTGGACGCTTGGGAAAGGTCCATGGAATAGGCGGCGAATTGACGTTCAATTTCTCTGATGATATTTTCGACCGCACTGATGCCGATTTTCTTTTTGTGGAAATCGACGGTATTGTCGTACCTTTCTTTATAGAGGAATATCGTTTCCGCAGCGACGACCTTGCCATCATCAAGTTTGAGGGTATCGACACAGCTGAGGAGGCGCGACAGCTCGTCAACAGCTCTGTCTTTTTCCCCAGGACCCAGCCCACGGGCGATGAGGAGATGAGTCTCTCCCAGCTTTCCGGCTATCAGGTTATTGATGCCGGATCTCATCGTTGTGTAGGTGTCGTCACAGCTGTCGACACTTCAACAGCTAACACACTTCTGGAAGTGGAGACGCCCGATGGCAGCCATCGGCTCATTCCGCTTGCACAGGAGCTCATCGCTGATATTGATCCTCAGCAACAGCAAATCATGCTCCATATTCCAGAAGGTTTGTTGGAGCTATAGTACCATTATACCCTATGAACGATAAATCAATGAAGCAACAAATATGTATTCTTGGCAGTACGGGCTCCATCGGTACACAGGCGCTTGACGTCATTCGTCAGCACCCCGACCGCTATGAAGTCTATGCGCTGACGGCCAACAATAGTGTAGGCAAACTCGTTCAGCAGGCGCGAGAGTTTCATCCTGCCGCCGTAGTCATCGCCAATGAGCGCCACTACGACGAGTTGAAGTCCCGCCTCGCTGATCTGCCCGACATCAAGGTCTATGCTGGTAGTGACGCGATAGCGCAGATTGTAGAGGCTGGGCCCATCACCACAGTATTGGCTTCCATGGTCGGCTTCTCGGGCCTCGTGCCCACCATCAATGCCATCAAGGCTCATAAGAAGGTTTGTCTGGCTAACAAGGAAACCCTCGTAGTGGCCGGAGAACTGATTCTCAACCTCGTCCGCCAGTATCATGTCGATCTGTTGCCTGTAGATTCAGAGCACAGCGCCATTTTCCAGAGCCTCGTGGGTGAGGAGATCAATGAGGTGGACAAGATTCTGCTCACTTGCTCGGGAGGTCCTTTCCGGTTGTACAGCCTCGACCAGTTGAAGGGCGTTACAGCAGCTGATGCCCTGCGCCATCCCACGTGGAAGATGGGATCCAAGATCACCATCGACTCCGCAACACTGATGAATAAGGGCTTTGAGGTGATGGAGGCACGGTGGCTCTTCGGAGTTGAGGCCGACCGCATCCAGGTGCTTATCCATCCCCAATCGGTAGTCCACAGCGGTGTGCAGTTCAAGGACGGTGCGGTGAAAGCGCAATTGGGCGTACCCGACATGCGGCTTCCTATTCAGTATGCATTCTCTTATCCCGAACGGCTGTCCCTTGATGGCGACCGGCTCGATCTTTTCAAGGTAGGCCATTTGGATTTCTTTGAGCCAGATATGAGTAAATTCCGCTGTCTGCAATTGGCCTACGAGGCCATTCGTCGTGGCGGCAATATGCCCTGCATTCTCAATGCGGCCAACGAAGTGGTGAATCTTGCCTTTCGTGAAGACCGTTGCTCTTTCCTCCAGATGCCCGACATCATCGGGCAGGTGATGCAGCGTGCCGACTTTGACGCTTCTCCCAACCTTGACGTTTATCTCCAGACCGATGCTCAGGCCAGGAAGATAGCCTCTGAAATTCTTGGATAAATCTGTTTCTTGATGGTTATCTCTACGGGATGACTCGCGATGCAGATGATAACATCAATAATAGCTATTCGTAAAACATAAACACACAAGACAATATCAAATGGAAGTTTTTCTCATTAAGCTGCTTCAGTTCATGATGGCCATATCGCTGTTGGTCCTTCTTCATGAGATGGGGCACATGCTCACGGCAAAGCTCTTTGGAGTGCGCGTAGAGAAGTTCTATCTTTTCTTTGACCCGTGGTTCCATCTCTTCGAGTTCAAACCCAAAAACAGCGACACTACCTACGGTATCGGCTGGCTTCCTCTCGGCGGCTATTGCAAGATATCGGGCATGGTCGACGAGAGCATGGATACCGAGCAGCTCAAGGGTGACCCTCAACCGTGGGAGTTCCGCACGAAGCCAGCCTGGCAACGGCTCATCATCATGGTGGCCGGTGTCACTGTCAATCTTCTGTTGGCCCTCTTCATCTATAGTATGATCATGTTCCACTGGGGCGAGGATTATATCGCCACGAAAGACATGACGCTCGGCATGAAGTTCAACCAGGAGGCCAAGAGCTATGGCTTCCGCGACCACGACATCCTCCTTGGCACCGACCGGGGAGCCTTTCGTGAATATTCGGGCGATGTATACCGTGATATCTCCAAGGCAAAATACTGTGATGTCTTGCGCCACGGCAAGCAGGTACGCGTCAGTCTTCCTGGCAAGATCAACATGTTAGAGATGGTGCAGTCTACGCCCCGTTTCATGGAGCCTTTCATGGTGAACGAAGTCGACACGGTGCTGAAGCGCATTCCTGTGGCTGAGGATTCTAAAGACAGCATCGTCTCGCCTGCCTGGCAGATGCAGTTGAAGAAAGGAGACGTGATCGTTGCTCTCAACGGAAAGCCCCTTGACAGCTACAATAGTTATAAAGACGCTACGGGTCACATAGCTGATGCCATGACTGCGGCCAAAACCCGCGACGACAGCTTGCGGCTTCGCACTGTGACGGTTGCTGTGAAACGTGCAGCAACGGGTAAAGTGGACACGCTTTCCACTACGCTCACCAAGGATCTGCTGATGGGCTACGCTCCTGTCAACCCCTTGGCCAGTTACAAGAATACCCACATCAGCTATAATTTCCTGAAGAGTTTCCCCGCTGGAGTCAAGTATGGCTTTGATGTGCTCGGAGGCTACATCAGCGACATGCGTTATGTCTTCTCGCCTCAAGGCGTGAAGAGCTTGGGGGGATTTGGTGCCATCGGCAGTCTCTTTCCCGACAAGTGGGATTGGCATGCCTTTTGGATGATGACGGCTTTCTTGAGCATTATCCTCGCCTTCATGAACATTCTTCCCATTCCCGCTCTTGACGGAGGATTCGTTTTGTTCCTGTTCTATGAAATCATAACGGGACGCAAGCCGTCGGACAAGTTTATGGAATATGCCGAGATTGTTGGCATTGGCTTCCTGTTGCTGTTGATGATCGTGGCCAATCTCAATGATATTCTCCGGTGGTTGGGATACATGTAGGCTGTTCGAAACTTGAATGCAGAAAATAACACATAAGGGTAAGGGCCTGCGCTTTAGCGTGCAGGCCCTTACCCTTATGTGTTGGCTTTGCAGTGGACACAACAGCCGATTTTCTCGAAGAACATACTAAAAGGGCTGATACCTCGTGAGAAGTGTCAGCCCTAATTTTGTACTATCAAAAAAGTTTTAGCGGACAGCAATATTTTACAATATTGATTTTCCCGACATGCGATAGCTATAAATGCGACGGTGCGACGGATGAGGGAGGGGAAGAGGAGGGGAGTCTATATAGGAACTCTATTCCTCAAGCCATGGTATCTTTCCATAATAGGAATCGTCTTCATGGACAAACAGGTCATCAGGAGGCAGTATGCTACCGCTCTTTACCAATCGATTGACATAGTCAGCACGAATGTCAGCATGTTCAATCTCTTCTCTCCTTGCACGGCTCATGGCAAGGTACTCTTCGTCAATCTCAAGTCCAAGATACTTTCTTCCTAAAAGATTTGCAGCGATTCCGGTGGTGGCACTGCCGCTAAATGGGTCAAGAATCCAAGCGTCGGGCTTCGTGCTTGCCTCTATGATACGGGCCAGCAATCCTAATGGCTTTTGTGTAGGATGCTTGCCACATGACTTCTCCCACCGGGCAATGGCGGGGAGGTGCCACACATCGGTCATCTGCTTGTCGCCATTGAGTTTTTTCATTAAATCGTAATTGAAATAATGAGGCACTTTGGCGAGCTTACGGGCCCAAATGATAAACTCGGTACTGTAGGTGAAATACCGGCATGAGATATTGGGTGGGGGATTGGTCTTAGCCCATGTCACCACATTGAGAATCTTGAAGCCAAGCCGAATAAGTTGCTGCTGCACGCTGAAGATGTTGTGGTAGGTGCCCGAAATCCATATTGTGGCGTTGTCTTTCATATGAGCGCGCACGGATGTCAGCCACCGCAGGTTAAACGCATCCATCTCCTGCGGTGTTTTCGTTTTGTCCCAATCACCCTTATCCACGCAAACGACTTTCCCGCTCTGACAGCTGATGCCTCCGGAAGAGAGGAAATAGGGCGGGTCGGCAAAAACCATGTCGAAGCCAAACGAGAACTTCGACAGCGTTTCGTTGCAATCACCCTGGATGAGGGTGAAGTCGTGGGAAGGGGATTTGTAGTATGGTGCTATCATTATTTAGGAACTGGCAGGCCTAACTTTTGTAGAGGAATATAATCAAAATAATAATAACAATTTACACTGATAATATAATTTAAGACATCTTTGTATTTTGGCTGCTTGAACCATTTGCTGAGAATGTAAACATACTCAACTTCGATATTTAATTGCGAAAGAAGCTTGATGTATTGTTTTCTTTTAAAATCACAAGTTTGAAGTTTTTCGTCTACACTTCCTGTTACATTTTGGTTCTTTACCTCGATTATAAAAAGTGTATTGTTGACTATTACATAAATACAATTGTCCGGCAGAAGTTGACTTGAGATAATCTTTTCCCATTCAACTCCATTTCGCTTTAGAAAACGATAAAATCCATGTTTCTTGAAAACACGAGCTACAAGTTTGCCCTTATACAGAACTTCTTCACCATTAACTTGATACCCTTTCTGTTGGGCAAGATATGTGGAAAGGTCCACTTTCCCCTCATAAATGAGTCCTGTAATGGTGTTTCCACCGCCAATGCCACCTTTTTTCATTTCTATAGCAACTTTTATTTTATTCGATTAATAAAATCATTAATATCCGTGAGATTGTATATACTTGGAATAATGCTGTAAGCTTCTTGCAGCTTATTCTTCGCAGATCTCCAGCCAATACCATCTGTAATCCACACGAATTCAAAGCCTGGAACCGAATTGATTTTAGGAGAGATGTCAGAATATGAACGGGCGACCTCATTCAATTTTGAGCCTCCACCGCTATAGAAGTTTACCTCAATGAGATAAGTCTTTGCAGGCTTCTCAATAACGAAATCAAAACGCTTCTCGTCATCGCCAAGTACGTTTGCGATAGATGGCCATTCATGAGAATAAACTTCCCTTCTGTATTTGACACCATTCTTGTCGAATATACGTGCTATCATGTCTTCCATGATATCGCCACTTCTATTCTTTCTTGCGTTAGTATCCAACCCAGTTTCAATGCCAAATACATAATCAACGAGGTCATTGATTTTCTTGGATTGGAAAATCTCTGTTAACCCAGTTGTGTCAAGAAATTCCATAACACCATCGACAGAAGTGAATAGAGAATCAAGCACAACGCATCTCCCCAAATTGTCAAGTACCTTCTTTTTACCCTCACTCCGAACCGCTATGAGAATATCCATTACATTAAAAGCAGTTCGATCTCGATTCCAAATGGTCTCAACAGATTTGCGCATATCTGTAGAGCCTATAAGACTATTAAGTATACAAAGGCTTAATTTTATATTGGCAACATTCTGAGAAATCTTATCGAAGTCACAGAAAAAGTCAAGTGTTTGGTTTGTCTCTTGTAGTTGAGACATAAATTTTTCAAAGTTTTTCATTATTTTACTGATTTACAATAGGGAGCAATCCGTGATTAATTTGTTGATGAAACAAATCGTACTGAAAAGCATTCCCCTTTGTCTCTTGATAGTTATGGACAAGAATCTCCGTTAGTTTACCTCGTTTTTGGGGATTGGAATTCACACTGCGGGAAGCTATAACTCTTTCTATTTCGTAATTGCCATATAGTACATCAAAGAAGTTATCAGCTTCATTCTTTCCTTTGCAGTCAGAATTACTAAGCATGAATTTATATCCAGCCTGATTAATTCTATCGCAATATTCCTTTAATCTCACTTGTGAGTTATCATTAAATGAATCTTTTGTATAGTCGTTGAAACTCGAAGTATCACTTAGTGGACGATAAGGGGGATCAAAGTAGAAAAGTGTGTTGCCTTGCGCAGAATCGAATGTCTTTTCAAAATCGCCTGTTAAGATTTCTACTCTTTGAAGCAATACGCTATCTTTACGAATGGTCAGGGGATCACATATGGTTGGATTCTTATACTTACCAAAAGGCACATTAAACATCCCTTTTTTGTTGACTCGATACAAACCATTGAAGCAAGTCCTATTCAAAAAAATGAATAAGGATGTATTCTCTACAGGACCAAGATTTTTTTTATTATAACGGTCACGGGCTTCCATAAAAAATGAACGCCGCTCTTCATCGTTTGGAAGAGCTAAGTATTCTCTTTCTATTATGTTCAACGAATTTATGAGTTCCTCCGCGTAATTTCTAACTGTGCAATAGCAAGTGGTGAGATCCTGATTTACATCATTGATTACAGCGTGATGAATGTTCGGATAACACTGAAGCATATAGAAAAGCATGGCCCCGCCACCAGCAAAGGGTTCTATATACGTAGCGTCCTCCCAATTACCAAAGTCAGCTGGCAGCAGAGCGTCCAGTTGCTCGATAAGTTGGCTTTTGCCGCCAACCCACTTGATAAATGGCTTTGCTTTTGTCATCTTTTGAAAATTATAATATAATACTGCAAATATACATACTTTTTGCTTATCCCCCAATTTTTGACTCTAAAAAATACCTCGTGAGAAGTGTCAGCACTAATTTTGTACAATCAAAAAAGTTTTAGCGGACAGCAATATTTCCTTTCAGATAAACAAGTTTGTATGAGATTTTTGGCCAGGCAGATTCTTTGCGCATGGGGAAGGCATTGCTGGGACATTCAATGAGAATGTATCATAATGCGTTGACCACCTTGAGGACTTTGTTCTTGTCTGCGAAATCGAGAATATAGGCTTCTTTTGCTCCCTCGTAGGGATGCCCAGTCTCGGCGCCGGCCATCAGTCCTGCGATACTGGGTAACTTCTTGACGTAGCAGATATTGTCACATGCAGTGATGACACATTTCCCGTTGACATAAATGATGTAATCCCCCATCATCTTCCTGCTGCGCACTTCGCCCAACGGGGAGAGTGTGTCGCAGACGAAATCGATAAATTCTCTTGTACAGGCCATACAGATGTTGTTTTATAGGTTATTGTAATAAAAACGGAATGTAGATTCCTGTTGTCGGTCAATTGTGCCGTGGTTCGCCTCTGCATGGGGTAGGGTGGGATGCCGCGACCCGACTGCTGCAAAGATAGTCTTTTCCTTCCTTATTCACAAACTTTGGCCTGTCAAAATCATGCCTTTGTATTTTTTGTTCTTTATAAACCATCATTCGGCATGGGCTACTCATGTCGCATTTTCCGCATACTCATGCCGGCTGCCAAATGGGGGCTCGTCGGCTTGCATATGCCGTCCCGTGGGCTTGCATATGCCATCCAGTGGGTTTGCAAATGCCGTCCCGTGGGGCTACATTTGGCATCCCGCATGATCAATTCATCATCCATAGTTCAGTTTTTTGGCTGCGCAACTAATGTAAAGGGATGATACATGAGCCATTTTTGTTAATTTAAAATGGCAAACCGCTATAATGTGCCTAAAAATCATTATCTTTGCCAAAACATAAATTTGTAACAGAATAGATTATGAAGATAGCACTGATTGGCTATGGAAAGATGGGTCACATGATAGAGCAGATCGCCCTGCAGCGTGGCCATGAAATCGTATGTAAAATCGACGTTGACAATCAGGAGGATTTTGACTCTCCAGCATTCGCCTCGGCCGATGTCGCCATAGAATTTACCAACCCCTCAGCCGCCTACGGCAATTATCTCAGGGCTTTCAAGCACCACGTGAAGGTGGTCAGCGGTTCTACAGGTTGGATGAAAGATCATAAGGAAGACGTGGAACGCATTATCCGTGAGGAGCATCAGACGCTGTTCTGGGCTTCCAACTTCTCTATCGGCGTGGCCATTTTTTCGGCTGTCAATAAGTATTTGGCCGGTATCATGAACCAGTTCCCCCAGTACGATGTAGAGATGGAAGAGACCCATCACGTGCATAAACTCGACGCTCCATCGGGTACGGCCATCACACTCGCCGACGAGATCGTGGAGCGACTCGACCGGAAAAGCTGTTGGAAGAAAGGCACCTGCACCTGGGACGACGGACATGTGGATGGAAACAGCGACCACAACCCCGACGAACTTCTGATCAACAGCGTGCGCCACGATGAGGTGCCAGGCATACACACCATCAGCTACGACTCCGAAGCCGACTGCATCACCATCAGTCACTCTGCCCACTCACGCAAAGGCTTTGCCCTTGGTGCGGTGCTCGCTGCCGAATTCACCCAAACCCACGAGGGACTGCTCACCACAAGCGACCTCTTCAAGTTTTAGACGGATGCCCTTGTGCGCCGCTTTCTTTCCCCTTGTGAATATTCATTGAAACCAAATTAATTTTAGATAAATCATGATTGATAAAGAAAAGGCCAAGCTCGATCCTCGGAAACAGTGGGCGAAGTTTTGCGTCGTTCTCGTTCTCTATTTGCTGTTTCTACTTTGGGTGAAGAGCTGGTGGGGACTGCTCGTAGTGCCCTTCATCTTCGACGTATACATCACCAAGAAAATCCGTTGGCAGTGGTGGCGCGATGCCAACAGCGTCACACGGTTTATCATGTCGTGGGTCGACGCCATCGTATTTGCCCTCGTGGCGGTATATTTCATCAACCTCTTCTTTTTCCAGAACTTTGTCATTCCTTCTTCCTCGTTGGAGAAGAGCCTGCTCACGGGTGATTACCTTTTCGTGTCGAAGCTGAGCTACGGCCCCCGCATTCCCGAAACCCCGCTCACCATGCCGCTCACACAGCATACGATGCCTGTCATCAACGTGCAGAGCTATATTTCCTGGCCGCAGTGGGACTACCGCCGTGTGAAGGGACTCGGCCATGTTGAACTCAACGACATCGTCGTCTTCAACTATCCGGCCGGAGACACCATCCTCACCGAGCAGCCTTACCAGACCGAATACTACGACATGGCCTACAACAACGGTCGTGCCATCTATAATCAGCAGACGGCAAATCCCGCCGACCCGTCGGTGATGAGCCCACAGCAGCAGCTCGACTTCTTTGCCTACTGCTATCAGCTCGGCCGCACCTACTTGCAGGACCACCAGCTCAATTACGGCTCTATCCACTGGCGCCCCGTAGACCGCCGCGAGAACTATGTGAAGCGCTGCGTGGGACTGCCCGGAATGACGTTGCAAGTGAAGAACGACATCGTTTATCTCAACGGCAAACCCAACAAGGAGCCCGACAATGTGCAGTATGCTTACTTTGTGAAACTGCACAATGTCAACACCATGGATCTCATGAGTGACAGATATGACGACATGCGCAAGGAATTGGGCATCACGATGGAGGACCTCGAATCGTTGGGACGTCTGCATGGTACAGATGTAGAAAACGGACTTGTACTCAACCAGCAAGTGCTGCAGCAGTACGACGGCTACATGCCCCTCACGTCGAAAGCGCTGCAGGGACTCAAGCGTGCCGGACTGATCTCCTCCGCACGCCGTGTGACCGACAAGGATCTCTATTCTGGAGCCGTGTATCCCCTCAATCAGATCTACGGTTGGACGCGCGACAACTATGGGCCTGTCGTAATACCGAAGAAAGGCATGACCATCCACCTCAACATGCACAACATCGCCGTCTACATGCGACCCATCGGTGTGTATGAGGGCAACGACCTCAAGGTGAAGAACAACCGCATCTATATCAATGGCAAACTTGCCACGAAGTATACCTTCAAGATGGACTACTACTGGATGATGGGCGACAACCGTCACAACTCAGCCGACTCACGCTATTGGGGCTTCGTGCCCGAAGATCATATCGTGGGCAAGCCCATCTTTATCTGGTGGAGCAGCGACCCCGACCGCCACGGTTTCTCCGGCATCAGATGGGGCCGGCTGTTCAAGATGGTCGACAACATCAAGTAATCATCCCTCATATCGTGACGTCGCATCTTTTCCCTCCCTCTCAACGTGGCAGAGATGGTGCGGCGCCTCGTCTTAAACCTTCCGACAACGCGTAATGAGACAGCTGTGCAGATTTCTTCTGGTCGTGGCAACATCGGCCGTCGTGATGTTGCTGCTGCGTCTCTTCGTGTTCGGCATCTACGAGTCGCCCGTCGACATCAACGACAGAATCAGCAAAGGCGACTGCGTTTTTGTCTTTCGCCTCAACAAAGACCATTTGTCCAAAAACGACATAGTGGCCTTCCATGGCAAGGGAGGTTGTGCCTTAGGCGAAGTGATTGGACTCCCGGGCGACACGCTTTCTCTCTACCGGCAGAGATATGTCATACCTCACCGTCCTTGTCCCAAGGAATGCATGTGCGACGACTGCGACTTGTTTCTTCTCAATACGGGTTGCGGCGAGTGTCTTGTCTTCCGTCGCGACATTGCCGGCAAAGCCTGCACGCTCTGGAATCTGCCTTGGTAAATACATCTACGATCAATGATTTCCACAGCCATACTCAGTACAACTTATTTCGGTCCCATACAGTGGTATCAGAAGCTCAACCGCTACAACTCGTGCCTTGTGGAGAAGCATGAGAACTTTGTCCGTCAGACCTACCGCAACCGTTGCACAATCGCCACGGCACAGGGGCTGCAAAACCTCTCTGTTCCCGTTGAAGTAGACAGTGACGTGCCTTTGACGAAGACTGCTGTCAAGGACGTGCGCATCTCCGATCATGGCAACTGGCGTCACCTACATTGGCACGCCTTGCTCTCGGCCTACGGAGAGAGTCCTTTTTTCGACTATTATGCCGATGACTTGAGACCTTTCTTTGAGAAGAAGTGGACCTATCTCATCGATTTCAATATGGAGATCACGCAGAAGATGTGCGAGCTGCTCGATATTCAGCCCCACGTGAGCTACACCCAACGCTACCTCTCTCCGGCCCAGTATGGCTCGCTGACCATGCTCTCGCTCGTCTTCGACGACATGCGCCGCCACATTGGACTGCAAGAGCATGACAATCCCGAAACGCAGACCCTCTATCACGATTATCGGGGGGCGATTCGTCCCAAGCATCCGGTGGACGATGAATCGTGGAAGCCACGCCCATACTACCAGGTATTTCGGGAAAAATATGGTTTCCAAGCCAATCTTTCCATCCTCGATCTGCTCTTCAACGAAGGCAATGAGGCTGTGATGTATCTTTGAAACTGACCTTCCCTATTTGGTATTATCCTCTACTGAAGTGATGTTTTTCGATCTATTGCGTTCTGAAATATCGTTGGAATTCCAACGATTGATCGGATTTTCCTTTGAGTAGTAATAACAGACAGTTACGGCTCCTTGGGCGATTGTGCAAATGAGGCATGATAACCCTTGGCCGTTTTCTCGCCTTTGGGAGAATGTGTCATTTGCTGTAGGAGTAAGCGCTACAGCAAATGACAGACGCTCCCTGGCAGAGATCGCGCTACTCCTTTCATTTCCAATTCAAACATCTCTGCGGCCACCTTGCCTACCGACAGACCGGTCATGTTGGAGAGCATGTTCACTTGCAGGTCGTTGGTCTTCTGCAAGGTTTCTACAATGCGTTGCTGATCGGGCGACAGATCGGGAAACATTTGCCGCTCGATGCCTTCTTTCTGTGCACGTTCCAACCTTCTGTCATCCAGCCAGCCCATCGACTCCGCAAAGTCTTTGGCCGACGTGATGAGTGTGGCTCCGTTCTTTCGGATGAGGTTGTTGCATCCCTCGCTGTATTCCTGGTTTATGTTGCCCGGAAAGGCGAATACCTCCCGCCCGTATTCCTGAGCGATGCCGCATGTGATGAGTCCGCCGCCATGAGCCGCGCTTTCCACGAGAACTGTGGCGTCGCACATTCCCGCCACAATGCGGTTGCGCCGAACGAAGTTCATCTTGTCGGCATTGGTGCGCGTCATGTATTCTGTCAGGAGTCCGCCTTGTGTCAGCATGCGTTTTGCTGTCTCTCGGTGTCGGGGAGGGTAGAGGTCGTCGAGGCCGTGGGCCAATACGCCTACGGTCTCAAACCCCTTTTCGAGTGCATTGCGATGTGCAGCGATGTCCACACCGTAAGCCAGTCCGCTTACCACGAGCATACGATTGCCGCATATCTCGCGCAGACCGTCGATGAAGTGCCTCACGATATCCTGCCCGTAGATAGTGCAATGGCGCGTACCCACGATGTTGATGACGCGTATCTGGTTGAGGTCTGCCGTCCCTTTATAATAAAGGATGAGCGGAGCGTCGGCGCATTCGGCGAGTCTTTGGGGATATTCGTCGTCACCCCAGCGGAGAATTCTCACCCCGTGTTGCTGTGTCCACTCGTATTCCTCTTCGGCACGGTGGATATGCGCCTCGCAGTCGCGTATGCGTTCCACCAATTTTGGGGAGGCATCGGGTATGACCTCACGCACGTCTTTGCGGTGGTCGATGATGGCTGTGGCTGATCCCGCGTGCTTATAAAAGTCGAGAATGCCCGTCAGATTGTAGTAGCCCACTCTCGTGAGGGCCATCATGGCAATTGTTTCCTTCGTTGAACTGTCCATTGTCAGTCATCATTGAGATATTTGGCAAAGGCACGGTCGTATTCCTCGCAGTTGGACAGTTGGCCGTTGATCAGGCATACGAGTGTGGCTTCGCAGTGGAAACACAACTTGTTGTCGCTCTCCCGGTAGAGATCGTGGATGAAAATGTAGCGTATGCCTTTTTTTACCAGTCCCATACGCGAAATGATGGTATCGTCGCAGCGGAGGGGAACTTTGTATTCCAGACTCATGCGTGCCACGACGGCATCGATGCCTCGATTGTGCATTTCGGCGAAGCTAAGCCCCTCCTGCTTCATGAAACGGTGGCGGGTGTGCTCGGTGTAATGCAGATAACGTGCGTTGTTGACGATGCCCTGGATGTCGCATTCATAGTCGCGGACCTCCATCTGGGTGGTGAAGATGTATTTTGTAGCTTTCATATTTTGAATGATTTTCCTTTGAGATATTCGTAGCCGATCCGGCAACGCATGCATTCTTTCTTGTCGCAATATTCCTTTTTGAGCTGAATCAGTGCCTGACTGTCGCCGGCGCTCTCCACGGACAGCCCGCATCCCTGCCACATTCTGACGATGTTGTTGTTCTCGGCCTTGAGTGCATCGAGAAAGTCGAAAGCCCGATTGCAGAGCCGGTCATCGTCTTTGTGTCGGCCGTAGGCAAAGAGCATGGGAATGGCAGTGTTGATAATGATAAGGTTGGCCGACGCAGCCGACAGTTTTTTGGTGCTTTTAGGTCCTGGGGCACCGAAGGTATAATGCGTGCGCCAATAGTCGGTCACTTCTGTTTGCAGCAGGTTGGTAACGTCCTTCAGCGACTCCTGCTCGATGAGTTCGCTTAGCCCCGTCTGACGCCGGTAGTAGAGTGTCGCCAATTGCGATATGCGGATGTGTGGAAAGTTCTGTGGGCGGAGGCGAAGAAAGCGCCAGAGCTTATAATCCATGGGTTGCAGCTGGAACTTGTGGGCCATGTATCGGTATTCGTCGCGCAATCGGTCGAAATAGCCCTCTTGGTGAGCCGCCGCCCTATAGCGCTCAGGCAGACTGTCTTCTTCGAGCAGTCCGGCCTGCCCCATGAAGATGGCTTCGATCTGAAAGATATCATCGCGGTGGTGTCCCACCTTGTCAAGCGGTACGTTGAGCGCCCACTGCTCGAATGCGTCACTGTTGGTACCGAATCCGAAGTTGCGCGCCAATGTGACGAAATAAGCATTTTCCCATGACCCTCCACATTGCTTGACACGCCTCACGATATCGTCGGTCTTGCGTTCCAGCCGTTCTGTCTCCATGGCCGACAGCCAGGAATGTATCATCAGTTTGGAAAGAGTGGGTATGATCTTGTAGCAGGGCGGATAGGTTTCCGTGCGAAGCAAGGCTTTATAGTTGTCGGTCACGCTTCGTGGAACCTCAAGTTTCATCTGTGGCAATATCGTCCCATTCATGGTTCTTGCCTCTGCGTCTACTTTGCCCACTACGTGGAGGATGACGCTGTCGTAGTTGGCATCCTTGTCGTGCCCGTGCCGATACCAGTCACTGGCCTTGTCGTGAATCTCCACATTGCCCACCCACAGCGTATGGTCGATTTTCACTTTCGCATTGAAGAAGTCTGGACCGGCGTGCATGTTGTGCAGCCCAGGATCGATGACCTCAACACTGCGGCCGTCTGTAGTGGTGAGCTGAGTCAACTGAAATAGCTTATGTTGCCAGCAATAATGAATGAGTTCTTCCATGATGCGACATCTTTAGTTCGGATTGCTAAAAGCAAAGATACGAAAAATTCCGAACAATCACTGGCTATCAAGAAAAAGTTAGACGTTGGTGTGCAAAAAAAACATTCTTTATGTAGTAGCTGGTGCCTGACGCGGTAAGACTCTCACGGGGTAACACTACATTCTTGTTATCCTCATCCTTCCATCTGCGTCTGCGAACATGCAAGACAACCTTGCGGTCGCGGATGTGTTCCTCTTCTACGTTGACGACTTCGAAGACATTGAGAAGGCCTTCGGGGAGAATAATGCTTCGGAGTGCCTCGTATGCGAAAGATGTGTTGGAGTTTTTTATTTTGAATGATGTACCGTTGCACTATGATATTTAGCTAACAGTTTTTGTGTGGGCTATCCACGGACAAAATCTGTAGAGCCTAAAGTAGGGCGTACATCATATTCACCTTAATACAAAGAAAAATCCTGTAAGTCGTTTTTTTTGACTTGCAGGATTTTTTTATGGTGGCCCAAATGAAAGAACTTTTTTCTTCGTCAGTAGTGGGTCATCTGTCGAGTATTAAGCACCGGAACCCATCCAGTGTAAGACTGTCATTTGGCAATGCACTTTATTACCCTTGCTCCTTGTCGTATAATATATAACCCTTTGTCAGGAGCCTTTTGCAACTCTACACCATTAACAGTGAAATATTGTTTTCGGTCTAATCTCTTGTCGTTAAGTGTAGATGAAATAGCATCAGTCGGATTTATCGTTACTGCGTCCCAATCAATGGCATTGCTGTTTGCTACTTCGCATTTAGGAACGGATGAAGAGTCATAATCCCAAATAAATGCTACAATGCCTAAATGATTTCTTACATAATCAGATCGTAGTGGTAAGTCACATGAATATTCATAGCTGTTACCATTCCATTCCAGAATATCTCCCCATACACTGTTGTATGCGCGCTCTACGTGCATGTGCATAAAGTCTGCGTCGGCACTGGCCTGATTCCGGTCTTCAATGCTGTCTTCATAGAGGAAAACGTTGATACGTGCTGGGTTTACAGTGAAGTTCTCACGCACACGCTCACCACTGACCTTTACATGCACGTAGTTGTCGCTTGCAGAGTCCAAATAAGCTTTGATATTTAGATTTACAAATGCGGGTTCTTTCATGCGTTGTTTGGCGACACTGATTATATTCTCTGCTCCAGCCTCCGTCGAACCTGCTGCCGGCATGAATATTGGTGATGTTTCTGTCTGGTTGGAGATGTAATCCCGTGTTGCTCTGTCAACGAGTAACGCTGGTGCAAATGTCTGGCCACCCATGTTATAGAACCACAGGTAATCGTTATCTGCCGGGAGTGTGAGCCAGTCTGTGTAATATCCCGAATGGTGACACAAAGCATGAGCCTTGCCTTTAAGTTCATTGCTTTCCAATGCTTTGGCAAGTTGTTTTGCTACTCGCGGACAATTGGGACATTGCTCCGTCGTGAACTCCTCAAACAGAACGTGGCGCTCATAATCGTGCATGGCAACGTTGAAAGAGTCAGCCTGTACGTTATCATTCATATCCTCATCACTGCCATCTACAAGGTTGCAAAGCGTTACTGTTACCTGACGCTTTGCGGGAACATCGTTTGTGATGATGTCAGATGGGCTTACAGTGAACGTCACATATTTGCTTTCATTGTATGCCAATTGCTCGTTGATGTGAGCAGTGACGGTCTTGTCCGTTCCGTCGAATCCACACTGCATGTCAAACCCGTTGATAGTAGCTGTTGCAATGTTCTTCACCAATGCCGTGATTTCCATGTTGCCACGGTCAACAATATACATGTTTGGCGCGCTAATACTTTGCAGTGCAAGATTGTACTTAGGAAGATGCTCTCCGTATACAAGTGCTTCTACAGCCAATGCACCTCTGTCACTACAATCCTTCCATGTAGAATCAGTGCCCATTTTTACAAAAAGAGCGTTAGGCTGTGGGTTGTTAATTATAGACAAGCCAACCGATGTGCTTTTTTGTAAGAAACTGTATCCTATATAAAGACCCTCTCCGTGTTTGATAGTGTAGTGCTGATTGAGAGCTATTCGGTTCCATCCCTTTGCAGCGCGTGGCGTACTGCCAGTCTTGCCGGAGATGGCCCCGTAAGCAAGATCACTGCCATCTAATGATGTGCGTACCCACACTCTGAGCGAGTCTATGTTGAGACGTGAGGCTAAGGCAGCGTTAATGCTGTCAATATGGTTGCCTGCATATACATTCAACTTTGCAGCTGGAAGGTATATGGCGCCGGAAATCCATGTGTTCTTGGCCGTAGACGAAAAGCCTGTTGTTCCAGTTCCTTTATATCGTCCGTCAACATATCCTACATTCAGACCGCTAACTTGTGCTGTTGCCGCACCTACGTGCAGCAACAGCAGAAGTAAGGACATTAATATTTTAGCTGTTTTGTCCATATTCGTAAATTAATGTGTCCTTATTGACATTATTTCATTATCATCTTGTATGTCTTTACTGAGCCATCGGTATAAGTTGTCCGCACAATTGTTACACCTTGGCCGAGGACATTGAGCTTCTCACCGCTCAGACTGTAGTATTCGTTATGTGCAACAGTCCCGCTACCGTTAGTTTTCAGATGGTCTATACCCGTTGGATCAGCAGTTCCTTTCTTGTATGCGAATACATCGTCGAGACGCAGTATATACTGTCCTGTGCAGTTATAGTGGCGGAAAGCAAGATACACTTCTTTACCAGCATATGGTGTGAGGTCTATGGTTCGCTTCTGCCAGCCATTAATGTAACCTGTCTCGTCTTGTGTCGTAGCCACGTCGAGAGTTTCCTCGTAGGCAGGAGTTGTTGCAGCTAATACGCTGACGTCAGATATATTCTCATTGATGTAGAGTGCATAATGCTCTTCATATCTCGTAGGACTGAACGCAGATACATAGTAGGTTAAGGTAGCTCCATCCTCTGGGACATCAATTACAGGCGAGAATGTCCAGTTGTCGGGAGTGATGCTTCCTAAATTGTTGCTGTATGAAATAGAAGCTAAACAATTTTTCCCTGAGTGTACATAGTTCGGATTATCACCCCAAAGATTAGAACCTAAGTCCCAGGTTTCACCGTCGCTATTTCCGTCGTAGGTTGTCCAACCGTAGGCTGCATTCTCAAAGTCGCCAATGAGCAACAGTCCTTCAGCAGTCTTGGTCTTGCCGTGACAGTTCACTGTAACAGCACCGCCATTAGTATAAATGGTTACAGAGTCGTTGTATTGTCCTTCTTTACCTGGATAGAACCATAGTGTAACGTCGAGCGATTGGTTGAAAGATGCCTTGTCGTTTGGTACGATCCCGTAGAAAGGACCGTTGCCATTGTTGCTGGCTGAAACTGAATCTACTGTAAGGTCTGACGAGCCTGTGTTGCGCAGGGTGACGGTTGCTGTAGTGTAACGCTGCGTTCCTACGTAAGTAGAGTCAAAGTATACATCCTTGTCGCTTTCCAGTTCGACGTTGTGTTCCTTGAAGTCTATCACGTGCAAACGAAGGTGTGAGAATTTAGCGCGGTTCTTGCCAGTGTACATCTTATCACCCATCTGCTGGTATGCGAATGTAAAACTATGCTCTCCAGGTATACATGCAAGATAATCTTTCCAACCATCATCGCTTCCGAACAATGCTTCTGAACCTACGTCTTGTTGTCCCCAACCTTGCTTGTTACCGGATGTCATAGGATGTTGTACATCTACCTCTCCATAATCGTGTGACCAATAATCATTAGGATAGTCGGCTTGGCTGACTGCATCTGCCCTGCCTTCCCATGACATGTATCCTAATTTGCCCTCCGGTATGGTAAAGCTTACAGTGAAAGATGATTTTATCTGTATGCTGTCAATGGTGTCTTTATCACAATTATAGTTGTAAGCAATTCCGTTGTCCACAACAAATGGATGACTATTGTCAGTTGTGAAAGTCATATACTCTGCTCCTTCGTCAACGATCTTTGTAAAGTCGGGCATGTCAATCACCTGAGCTTTTACAGGAACTACGAAGTTGCCGGCTGATGTATTCACTGTTATGTTGGCTGTCTTATTTCCAGATGTCGTAGCTGATAGGGTTACAGGAATAGTCACGTTCATTAATGAGGATGCCGGTGATACGTTGTTGTTTGGCCGGAACTCATCGTTGTCTGTACTTACGCTATTTACTGTGAGATTATTCTTTCCTCTATTTTGTATAATAATGCTTCCCTCGTTCGTCACGGTACTGCCTTTCTCTAATACAAAGTTGCCCATGTCAAGGCTCTTTGTTGTTAGCGAGGCTGAATCGGCAGGAAGTTTTGTGTTTGTCAGCTCAAGGTCGTATATGCACATACGATCCGTCTCGTTACCGGAATAGTAGTATTGATCGTATTGGAACCTTATCTGGTGAGTGCCTGGTGTGAGCTCGACAGATCCGGATATATCGTCGTCTAATGAGTTATACGCGCGTATGGCAGTGTTCATGTCGTCGACGAACATGCCGGAAGCTGCATAATAGTTACGTCCGGTTGCTGCACCGCTATTGTGGCTGGTTCCTTTCCAGGTAAACTTGCCGCTCATGCCTTCAGGTACGGATAAGGTCGCTGTGAGCTTGCTTGACGCATTTCCTGATCCGTTGCATCCTGATGCAGCAACTACTTGCCCTGATGCTAAAGTGTCAATGGTGAAAGGATAATTGATATCTGTTTCAAATGTAATGTCACCTTTCTTTACTATTGGACTGAAATCAGGTTGTGGAATGACTGTGCCCGACAATGTTACTGTTAACGGGTCGTCTTGTTCTCCTTCCACAGTCACAAGGCCTTCGGCTTCACCCGTTGCTGAATGGCTGAACGATAGTTTTATGTCTGTGCTGCTTTGAGCTGCAAGAGTTCCTGATACTGGAGTCGCCGTGAAAGCTCCTTCTGGATCAGCGTCAACACTAATCACATAGTCTGTGCTGCTTCCGCCGGCGTTTACAAGTGTCAGCGTTCGTTCAATGGGCTGGTTGGGGAATGTACTGCCAAACTGGCATTCCGACTGTGGCGTCATTAACAGTGGCGTTGAAGTTGGTGCATACGCTGAGAAACTGTTATAGTCTGTGCCTGTACTCAGTCCGTAAGATGATGAGCCGTCGGCACTGTACATGGATACAGCGAAATCTTGATCTGTATAAATACGTTTGAAATCACCATCTACGTGAAATACGAGATTGTCGGTGGGCGACATCTTACCGGTCTCCCAGTCGACCGTTCCCGAAGTCAGTACGCCAGGATAAGAACCTTGGTAGAAACCGGCAACTATTGTGGCTTCGCTGAATACGGTCGATGTCGGAATGGTGATGGTATGTGCAGTAGCATCATACGTTCCTGACACGGGATATTCTATCGTTGGTGAGTAGGCCGTTGAGTCGTATAAGTTGAACAAGTTTTTGAGAGTGACCTTTGTGCCGTCTATTGCCACACCAATTTTATATGTCTTCACATCGCCATTGCTGGGATCAAACGCATAGCTGTGATGAAATGTCCGGGCTACAGCAAAGTACTCTACAGTGTCAACGGCTTCCCCTGTGCGTTTCAGCCCTTTTTTCATTATAGGCTGTTTCGTGCTGTGGGCTGCGCGTGTCTTTGGAATCAGCATCTTCAAAGCTTCTGAAGGTGCGCACTTGTTTAGATTAAGTGGGTCCACGTCTGCTGCCATCTGCTTTGCTTCCGCTTCATTGGCGGGGATATGGGTTTGTCCCCATGATCCTATCGCAAGAAAAGTAAATGCCAGGGTTAAAAGTAGTAATCTCTTTTCCATAAGCAAGATTAATTTGATGTTTTTTACTATGCAAATGTACGGAAAAGGATTCAAATAGAAGTGAAAATGTTATATTTACATGTCCTAAATCATGAATTTGTGCATAGGTTGTTATAAAAACCTTTGTATAGTTTAAATATTTAAGCAAGTCTAATATTGTCTCAAATACTGTTTTTACGGGCTCTTATACATCTAACCAGTACTGTTTTCACTTTGTTTATTGTTTTCTGTCACTGTTTTTGCTCCGGTTGATTCGCAAATATTCTGATGGTGTTAGTCCGGTTATACGTTTGAAAGATGTGACGAAGGTGTTGCGGCTCTTGAATCCAACACTTGTCGAGTAGCCCTCTATCGTGTAGTTGCCGTATTTTTGTGCATCGTTCATCATCTTGCAAGCCTGACGGATTCTATATTTGTTCAGAAAGCTATTGAAATTGCAGTGAGCCTTCTCGTTAATCACCTGCGACATGTTTCGGTAGTTGGTTCCTGCGAGTTCTGCTAAGCGTCGTATGGAGAAGTCCATTTCCAATATTTCATTGCTATTGTCCATCACCTCGCATGCCTTCATGTAAATAGCCGTTTTCTCTGCCTCATTCAGTCTGGAGTCCTTGTATTTTATATTCTTGTCTTCCACAGGCATTACGTCAACGGTGGAAATCATTTCTTGCACCTTGTTGTAGAGCGCTTCGTTAGAGTCGCTTAATTGTCTGTTCTTGCGTGCGAGTATTATTGCGAAGCCCGAAACGAGCACAACGATTAACAGTAAGATGGATGCTGCTATTTGTATCGTCATTTTCTCTGTGCGTTCTTCAGCAATCCTGTCGTTCTGCTTGCGTAGATTGTCCATGAACGATAGTTCTTTTAATCCTGCCACTTGTTGGTAATTCAGCATCTCTTCCTTGGCACTCAGATATTTGCTATGATATTTCTCTGCAGCTTGACCGTCGCCCATTAGCCGCACCACCTGCCATATTTCGTAGTATATTTGAATACTTACGTCTTTCATGCCGTAGCGTGTGGCTAACGCTTCTGCCTTGTGTAAGTTGATTAATGCCGCGTCGTATTCTTTCATTTGTTGTTGAATCTTGGCCATGTTGAAAAGACCTACTGCCGTATAGCGTACGTGCGAGTCATCGTCGGGCATCATCTTGGATTGCTTGTCAAACAAAGCAATAGCGGCTGTCAGATTACCTTTTTGTATTTGTTGGTAGGCTTCATAGTATAATAAGTTGAATTTTGTGTACTCTGGTTTGTCATTGTTCTTTAATTTCCTGAATATATTCCATTCCTTGTCTAATGAGTGCGGCTGATTTAACTCCCAAGCTATGGATATGGCATTGCCGAAGGCAGTGTTGAGGGTGTTGTAGTTCTTTTCGGCAAGAGCTGTATGAAATGCCTTTTTGATGTAGTACAGTGCCTTTCTTAATGCGTCATTTCCACCGCCCTGCTCACCTATGCTACTGAATAGATGGCCATAGTCCATGTAGAGTGTAGACAACTCATAGTGTATTTCCTGGCATATGGCACTTGCGCGTAATAAGCTCTCATAAGCTCTGGAAAGATCGTAGTATCGAAATAGGTATACGTAAGCTTTTACAGTATAGCCTCTCACGATGATTTTCTTTTCATCCTCAGACAACTGCTTACTGTATCTTTCCGTTAGCATTGATGCGCAAAGCAATGCACTGTCGCTCATGCTTGGTGTGTTGGCATAGTGACGGGATGTGTTCAATAGCTTTTCTGAGTCAAAGGTTTTCCAAACACTGAAAGTGTGCGGCTGACTTCCGGCATATCCTGTTTTTGACCACAATAGCATTAATGTGATCATAAAAATAATAGATACAATTTGTATTGCCTTTCTCCTCATGACTGCAAAATTACAAATATTTTGCGTAAACTGTTGCATTCGTTTGCACTTTATCCGCTATGAAAATATATTTGATTATAGCCACTTGAGGTTGGGTAAAGAAAAAACAAAAATGGATATGGAGTGATGATCCATACAAAAGCCGCCTTGCCTTATCCCGTCGGGGGGATGAAGACAAAGCGGCTGTGTATGGTTACTCAACTCTTGCAGGATCTCCTCCCGCAAGATGAGTAATCTGATTACGATTTTCTTGCCATTCTTTATGTATATGCCACGTGGCAGGCTGTCGGCGTTCATTCTTACGCCTTGGAGATTATAGACCGCGTTGTCGACATGCATGGCAGTTTTCATCTCACCAATGCTGTTGTAGGTGGCATCCATCAGCAGCACCTCGTCGAGGAACATGCGCTTCACCGGCGAGAACGTCAGAGCCAGCAGGCCTTCGCCCGAGATTGTGGCCGTGCATTCAGTCCATTTGTCCTTAGCCAGCTCAAAGCTTGATGGCGTGACGGTGAAGCCTCCGCTCGGTCTCAGCGTGAGTGTCGTACCGTCCTTGCCGAATGGCGCAGCTAAGAACGTGAGAGTGGCGGTGCCGTTCATCTGGATATCGGGAGTCGTCATGTCGCCCGACTTCTTGTTGGTTCCGGTTTTCACACATTGGTCGGCACCCGAGATGGCATCGCCGTCCCAACCGTCGTTGTCGGCCACGAAGGCTGCCGTGCCAGCCTGTCCGCCGCTGAACACGCCGTCGTTGCCGCCACTGCCCTCACAGCCGTCGAAGCTCTCGTAGAACAGCGTGCCGGGTTTGTGCTGAGTCGTATCGGCCTGATTGGAGAAATCGACAAAGGAGAATGAGCCCACACCGTTGTCGTCCACATAGATGCTGTTGATGGCCACGTTCAGCATACGGCGGTTGTTGAGGTTGCGGTTGTAGGTGATGGCCGCCGGATATTTTCTGCGGGTTGGCATCAGAAAAGAGATGGAAAAGTAGAAAGTTCTTGTCGCATGCCTATCTGCGGCGGATACACTGCTCAGGACGCTGCCCTCGTGTCTGTCTGTGGCTTGTCTTGAGAACGTCAGAATCCGGAAATATCATGCAATTCTGAGGAAGCGATTCCGTGATTACTTACTCAACATCTTCTATTATTCGATTGTTGATGCTGTCCGACGTACGTTAGACAATCGTCCGACAGCCAGCCCTGACAAGGTTCCGTGACATGCATCTTAGAGTTTTTCACAGTACGCTCCTCATGTCACTGTTGCTATAATAATACAAATGGCTGCGTAGCCATTTTATATTGCATAATAGACCACGTAGCCATTTAAATCTTCTTAATTGATAGATTCCTGATTTATCAGGTTTTTATTTTTGATTCTGTGTTCTACGACTGGGGGTAAACACGTCCATTAATCCTATGCCGTACCACAAAGCCAAGATATAATATTGCATGTGGTCGTTCATTATAGTGGCCAGAACTACTCCAAAAAGGCAGAGTATTGTTTCGACTATGAAGGAACGCTTAGTGAAGGACACATAGCTGTTGAATGTTGTTTGGCGCTTTCTGATGAAATATATACCTCCGATAATATATATCAAGAAACACAAACCGAACAATACACCATACGCAATGATGGCGGCTTCACTGGCATTATCCAACAACGGTTCCAGTACTACTCCCAAAGTAATCAGCAATGGTATTATTTCCTTGCAGGTGACATACCATTTTTTCTCTACATTATTCATAACACTGTTTTTTAATTTTCCTTCAATTCTTTACACCAATAATTCGTGCTATAAAGAGCCGTCGCAAATTTTCTTACAGTAGATGTAGGCGAGATTGATTCATTGATGCTGTCCAAAGACTGAATCAAACTTAGCTTCACAGCGTCTTCTTTTGGACCTTCTACAGAGACATCGCTTTGCTCTGAGCAAGACGCTAACAATGATACGAATGCCACTAGAAGAATGTGGTAACTAAATGTCCATTTTTTCATAGATAGAACTTTTTAGTTAGTAAATTGTTTTATTCATTTGCAAATGAACATTATTATCATTAAATAAACAATTTTTTATATTAATTTATGAAAACAGGTAATAATAAATGTAAATTAGCTCATTTGTAGGGATCTTACACCCTCTTCACAGCGACGATCGGTAAGAAAAAGTGACGCTACAACTGATCAATATAAGTCTTAAAACTCGTATCATTTTATTGGACTTTGTGATCAGCAATAGCGAGGAGCTAAACGGTATCTGGTTAGTTTCCCCTCCCTTCATAGGGAGGGAATAGGAGTGGGTTTTGTTGCTGTAGCTTTGCGCCCGTAAATATCGGTAATAAAAAACCGCCTTGCCCGATTCCGAAAGGGGATGAGGGCAAAGCGGCTGTGATATTATTATTTCCGGGAGCTAATGAGCCAAGAGCAGAGCTATCGGATTACTATTTTCTTTCCGTTCTTGATATAGATGCCACGTGGCTGGCTGTCGGCGTTCATTCTTACGCCTTGGAGATTATAGACCGCGTTGTCGATATGCATGGCAGGTTTCATCTCACCAATGCCGTTGTAGGTGGCATCCATCAGCAGCACCTCGTCGAGGAACATGCGCTTCACCGGCGAGAACGTCAGAGCCAGCAGGCCTTCGCCCGAGATTGTGGCCGTGCATTCAGTCCATTTGTCCTTAGCCAGCTCAAAGCTTGATGGCGTGACGGTGAAGCCTCCGCTCGGTCTCAGCGTGAGTGTCGTACCGTCCTTGCCGAATGGCGCAGCTAAGAACGTGAGAGTGGCGGTGCCGTTCATCTGGATATCGGGAGTCGTCATGTCGCCCGACTTCTTGTTGGTTCCGGTTTTCACACATTGGTCGGCACCCGAGATGGCATCGCCGTCCCAACCGTCGTTGTCGGCCACGAAGGCTGCCGTGCCAGCCTGTCCGCCGCTGAACACGCCGTCGTTGCCGCCACTGCCCTCACAGCCGTCGAAGCTCTCGTAGAACAGCGTGCCGGGTTTGTGCTGAGTCGTATCGGCCTGATTGGAGAAATCGACAAAGGAGAATGAGCCCACACCGTTGTCGTCCACATAGATGCTGTTGATGGCCACATTCAGCATACGGCGGTTGTTGAGGTTGCGGTTGTAGGTGATGGCCGCTGGAGAGGAGTAGTTGGTCAGACTGTCATTGGCCAAATAGGGATAGGGGTCTGTGTCCTCGGTGGTCTTCCATTTCAACATGGTGTTGGGATTGAAATATTGCGAGTCGTCATCGTCGTCGGCATGTACCAGGGTGAGACGCTGATGATCGTTTTTTATTCCCTTCAGTCCATATTGCGTAAAGTCTCCCGTGGCGTTGACGAGGTTCAGTGCCCACAGTGTTGAGTCGTAGTCCACGTGAGTGACGAGCATACCGCTGCCCGGAAGGCCGGCATCCCATCCTTGCCGTTGTCGGTTCTCTATGAGATAGTATTCATCGCGGTGCCCTTTGTTGTAGATGATGAACGTCTGTCCACCGGAAATGCTGGGCTGGATGTCCGTCACCACGGTGTCGCCCAAGAGCTCCACGGGATCATTCCAACCGCAAAGCATTCGCTCATAGGCCGAATATCCGGCTGGGAGGAACGAGCCGCCATTGTAGTTGCCCGAATCCATCAGGTCCCAGTCGCCCATACCGAAGTTGCCTTGGTAGAGAATGTCGTACATGTCGGGGAAACCCATGCAATGGGAGAACTCATGGCAGATGGTGCCGATGCCTTCCAGATCGCCAAATCCATCCACTTCATTGCTGCATGCAAACTGGTCGATGGTGACACCGTCGAGGCTGAGGGTCTTCCCGTAGTCCGACTCAGATAACTGCCATGACTGCGGCCACACGGTGCTCTCGGCATTCACGCCGTCGGCCTCGCCCATACCTGCATAGATCACATAGACCTGGTCTACCTTGCCGTCGCCATTCCAGTCGTACTGACTGAAGTCCACCTGGTCGTCTATAGCCATACAGGCCTCGGCCACCATTGTGCCGGGACGAAGGTCGTTGCCGTTGGCATCGTTGCCGCCATAATAGGCCTGGGGATGCCCAAGCGTAACAGGTCCGACGACATCAAACTGGAGCGTGAACTTGCCATAGCTCTGCGCGTAGAAATAGTCCTGCACGCTGCCCATGAACTTTCCTTCGTGATAATCTTTGGCGTTGGCTATGTCGTCGTAGAGTGCCTGATTGTGGGCGGACTTGAAGGTGGTATCGGTATATTGCACGAGGATGATGAGGCCACGCTGTGTACCCTGGAAAACACTCTTGTCCACATCGCCGATGCGCCGCGGACTGCGGCGGACCGCGGAGC
>SAMEA3663095__coassemble_872_pt1 | contig 40809 bp, 40 predicted proteins | sample SAMEA3663095__metabat2_low_PE_016 | metagenome-assembled genome bin SAMEA3663095 (sample SAMEA3663095) | pig gut metagenome | biome: pig gut; feature: pig-associated habitat; material: faeces | place: France | collected 2012
GCGCCGCCGTGGTCGTCAGGACTGCAGAAGTCTTGCCTCAGTGGCGGTTCGTTGTATTTGGCAACGTGGATGGCATGGTCGATGAGTTCGTCCACACCCTCGTCGCGCATGGCTGAGATGGGGACGACGGGGATGCCGAGGCGTTGTTCAAGGATGTTGACGAGAATCGTTCCGCCATTGTTGGTCACCTCGTCCATCATGTTGAGCGCCAAAACCATGGGAACACCCAATTCCATGAGCTGCATCGTCAGGTAGAGGTTGCGCTCCAGATTGGTGGCATCGACGATATTGATGATTCCCGTGGGGTGAGCTTTGAGGATGAATTCCCGGCTCACCACCTCCTCGTTGGTATAGGGTGAGAGGGAGTAGATGCCCGGCAGGTCGGTTACGGTGGCTTCAGGGTGTCCCTTTATGGTACCCGTCTTGCGGTCGACAGTGACACCGGGGAAGTTTCCTACATGTTGGTTGGCGCCCGTGAGCTGGTTGAAGAGCGTCGTCTTACCGCAGTTTTGGTTGCCCACGAGGGCAAACGAAACCTGCTCATTGACGATCCGCTCGTGTTCATGCGGCTGCAATTTGAAGGGTGTGGCCTCGCCGTAGCCTGGGTGCTCATTGCCCTGATGGCTGTAGGCATAATATTTATCGTGGGAATGTGGTGTGTTGGTCTCACATTTTTCGCAAGGCCTTATTTCAATTTTTTCAGCGTCGGCAAGTCTGAGTGTCAATTCGTAATCCTGAACAAGCAATTCCATCGGGTCGCCCATAGGAGCATATTTTTCCAGTTTGACTTCCTGGCCCGGAATGATGCCCATATCGAGGAAGTGCTGTCTCAAGGCACCCTCACCTCCAACAGTGAGGATTTCGGCTGTATGGCCAATTTTCAATTCTCTTAAAGTCATATCAACTTTATTTCTTATAATTGTATCAGATTGCAAAGATAGTGCAAAAAATCTGCAATGCAGTTGCAAAACGATAAAAATATTCTTTATTTCCATCCGTCGGGCTTGGATAAAATACCTATTTTTAGGTAGTGCTACGTCATGGGGCGGGCGTGTGTTTCCTTTTTGCGGGCTGCCGGTGTCTTTTTTTATCTTTCACGACCATGCTGCCTGATTTGTCACATGTGTAACAAGATTGTCATATCTTGGCTTTTGCCGATTAGTAAAAAACTTGTAATTTTGCGGTGAGAAAAATAAAAAGGTTATGTCGGAAAATCATTACCGTATCCTGGTCGTTGACGATGAGCAGGATCTTTGTGAGATACTGAAATTCAATTTGGAGACGGAAGGTTACGACGTCGAGACTGCAAATTCGGCAGAAGAGGCCCTGGAGCTGGACTTGTCTTCGTTTGATCTGCTATTGCTCGATGTCATGATGGGTGGAATGTCGGGATTCGCTCTTGCCAAGAAACTCAAGGCCGCCCCCGTAACGGCTGGGATTCCTATCATCTTCCTTACGGCAAAAGACACGGAGAATGACACCATAACGGGGTTCAATCTTGGTGCCGACGATTATATTTCCAAACCTTTCTCCCTGCGTGAGGTCTTGGTCAGGGTGAGGGCAGTGCTGCGCCGTACGGCGGAACAGCACGGAGAGCCCCAGCATTCTACGATTTCCTATCAAGGACTGGTGATGGACCTCGACAAGAAAACCGTCACTATCGACGGTGAGGAAGTGGCTTTCACCAAGACCGAGTTTGAACTCCTCCATCTGCTGCTTGCCGAACGCGGACGCGTATTCTCTCGCGAACAGCTCATCGAGCGGGTATGGCCCAAGGATGTATTGGTGCTCGACCGCACAGTGGATGTCAACATCACCCGCCTGCGCAAGAAGGTGGGCCGCTTTGCCAAGTGCATCGTCACACGGTTGGGCTTTGGCTATTATTTCGACGCTTAATCTCCAGATTTTCTTATGCGCAGACTTTCTGTAGGGCAAAGACTCTACTTCAGTGTGATGGCAGTGTTCCTGATCTTTGCCGCCGGATTTATTATCTTCCAGCAGATACGTGAACGCCAGTATAAAGTGGAGTTGTTCAATACGCGTCTACAGGACTTCAACCGCATGCTCTTTCTCGACATGTTGGAGAAGGGCAATTGGCAAGACTCTACCCTTCAGGCTTATATCGATCGCCGGAACATCAAAGGCATTCGTGTGACGTTGATCAGACCCGACGGACGGGTGATCTTTGATAATAAAAAGAAGGACTACCTGAAATTTGCCAATCACAAGGGACGCCCCGAGGTGAGGCAGGCTCTGAGCAACGGACAGGGATTCGCTGTAGAGAGGAACAGCACGACGACTAAGGTAGATTATTTCTATTCGGCTACTTACTTCAAGAGTCGCCATCTCATCGTGCGTTCGGCCATGCCCTACGACAACGACCTTGTGCGCCAGCTCACTGCCGACAGCCATTTCCTGTGGTTCGCCCTCCTGGCCATCGTCATCCTCACGTGGGTACTCTATCGCTTCACTCACCGGCTGGGGCAGAACATCTCTAATCTGCGAAGTTTTGCCAAGCGCGTGGATCATAATGAGAGCGTAGACTCAGAAGACCTTATAGAGTTTCCCAACGATGAGCTGGGCGAGATTGCTGAACGCATTATCAAGCTCTATAAGCGCCTGCAGACGACACAGAAAGAGCAGGACGTGCTGAAGCGGCAGCTGACACAGAATGTGGCCCATGAGTTGAAAACCCCCGTGGCAAGCATACAGGGCTATCTGGAGACCATTATCAACTATCCCGATGCTCCCGAAGCCACGAAAAAGCAGTTCGTTGACCGTTGCTATGCACAGGCGCAGCGGCTAACATCGCTTCTGCGCGACATCTCCACGCTCAACCGCATCGACGATGCGCCTGACCTGATGGGAAAAGAGGAGGTGGTCGACATCATGGAATTAGTGAGGGGGATAGAAAAGGACGTTAACCTGCAATTGCAGGAACGTCACATGAAATTTGATAATCAGATGCCCGAACGAGTCCTCGTACACGGTAACCGTTCGTTGCTTTACAGTATATTCCGTAATCTCACCGACAATGCCATTAATTACGCGGGGGAGCACACTACTATCACACTGCGTGCCCAACTTGACGATGACGACAATATTGCCGGACTGCCACAACGCTGGAAGTTCTCATTCAGTGACAATGGCGTGGGAGTTCCTGCCGAGCATTTGCCACGTCTGTTCGAACGCTTCTACCGTGTGGACAAGGGACGTAGCCGCAAGATGGGTGGCACGGGTCTTGGGCTGGCTATCGTGAAGAATGCAGTGCTGCTCCATGGAGGCACGATCTCTGTGACCAATAACCTTACCGGAGGCCTTTGCTTCCGCTTCACGCTGAGCGAGTAGCCTGCATTTCTTGTGGAGTTAGGAATTAGTAGATAGAAGTTAGGGGAGGGAAGAACCATACTGGATAATGCATTCTTCATGATTCTCTTTTACATTCCTACAATAGAAATTACCCGCAGGTTTCTCATAAGTCTAATAATTTATGAGAAACCTGCGGGTAATATGTGGCAGTACATATATAATAATCATGAAATGTTTTAGCTAATCATTATTGCTCTGTAAGCATTTGAGCCATCTCTTCGGGAGTGTTGAAGGGCATACCGAACTTCAGTTCCTCGTCAGAAAACGACTTTAAAATATCTTGCAATTCGTGACGTCCTTCGTCGTTGAGGCTTTCGCCGCCACGTAATCTGATCATAGCCTCATATACCTGCTGGCGGTAGGCATCTACATCGTCTTTCGAAATCATATCGTTTGAATTTATTGTTTTCAGGTGCTGACAAAGAAGCCATTCCTTGCCTTCCTGTCAGCATCCGAATTGTCGTAAAGCGAATTATTTGATGATTCTGAAATAGTCCTTTTTGCGGGCTTTGGGTTCGTGTGGCTCGCCCTTGGGATAGCCCAAGGCCAGACTTCCCACGCCTTCGTAACCCTCGGGTACGTTGAGCCGCTGGCGCAGAGCCTTGCTTTCGGCCAATTCCCCGAAAACGGCTTCACAGCGGTTGATCCAGCATGAACCGAGCCCTATGCTATGTGCGGCCAACATCATCGTGCCCAACACCAGTGACCCATCCTTGACGTGGTTGGGGTTGTTTTTGGGCGCGAAGACCAATACCAGCGTAGGAGCCCCATAGTAGGGGTCGCTCTTTGTTCCCATGACGCGGGCATTGAGCTGGCGGATCTCATTGGCCAGTTCTTCGTTCTGTACGGCAATGATGACTGGATCCTGCCGTCCCATTCCTGTAGGAGCCCAAGTGCCGGCTTCCAGCACGGTGAGCAGTTCTTTGTCGGTGATCTGATCAGGTTTGAAGCTGCGTACGCTTCGGCGCTGATGGATTGCTTTTAGGGTTTCGTTTTCCATACTCATGATATTCTTGTTTAAAGCATGTCCGGCGACACCGTGAACACTTGTCCCAAGATTCCCAAGGAAAGGAAATGTGTCGTGCGGCGGAGCTGGACTGTTGTGGTTGAGAATATATAATAGTTGTGGTACACCAGAGAGGCGTCGAAGATATTGTCGACCGAAGTTCCGTTGGGATAGTCGGTGCCCGAGGTGTTGCCGCTGCTGATGTCGGCTTGGACGGCTTCTTCCACGACCTCGCGTGCCTCTCTCCGGTGGGCGAAGATGTTGGGATTGGTGGAAGTGAGCAGACAGACCAATGCGAAGATAATCGTCGCCCACGTCAGGAGGTGGCGGTTTCGTTTGGAGAGGGCCGGCTTTCCGACAGGTGTGCTTGGGGAGGATGTGGGTGTCTTCTTGTCTGGAGTTGGGTTGTAGACGAAGGAGATCGTGCGCGATTGGTCTTGTTGCTGAGTCTTGTCCTGCTCAGGATGGCTGACTGCAGGCTGATGAACCGACGGGGCTTTCGGTGGTTCTGGTTGCTGTTTGGGCTGGGCCGGACTTACTGAAAGAGTCGGTTGGGCAGTCAGAAAGTCTGTCGGTGCATGCAGCACATACTTGTTGATTTCCTCCACGTCGCCGGCTCTGAGCCATTGGCTCCATCCCTGGGCCCAAACATAAGATTTGCGGTTGATGCCCATCTGGCGGAGCTTGAGCAGAGAGAATGGGCCCAAGGGGCGGTTGTTGTGGTCTAAAACATAATATTCCATGCAGCAGACTTTAGTTTAACAAGCTCTTCACGTCGTCGATAAGCTTGTTGATGGTGCTGCTCGTGGAACTGTCGGTATTCTGTTCGACCTGGTCTTTCACGATATCGCTCACGCCGTCAACAATCTTCTCTGCCCCCTTTCTCGATACCGTAGTGGAGTCGATAGAGGTGGTTCCGTCAGGAGCTGTCGTTTCTTTCACTACAGTAGACTCTCTGTCAATCGTAGGCAGGTGGAGCCGCTTCTCGAGTTTTTGGCTCAAGCGGTCGTTGGATACGGTGAACACTCGTCCCAACAGTCCCCACGACACGGTGTAGCTCTTGCCGACGATGGTGATGGTCGACTTGGAGAAGATGATGTAGTTGTGATAGTCGAGCAGCTGATCAACCATGGAGGCCGTCATTCTGTCGGCAATCATGTTTCCAATCTCGTCTAAGGCACTGTCTGAAATTCCCGATTTCTCCATCTCGTTGTCGAAGGCTTCTGTGAAAGCCCTTGCAATGGCATCGGTGTGCTGTCGACGGTCGGGGTTGGTGATGGCGAGCACGACGAGAACTATCACAGCTATGATAATGCCCGCGATGAGTGCCCTGTGGCTTTGCTGGGGTTGAGGAGACATGGGCTGTCGGGGAGTCGTCTGAGAGAATGAATCCGTAGAGTGGGGGGGAGGCGGTGGTGTTCCTGCGGGTTGGTCGAAGAGCAGGCGTTTGATTTCCTCTACTTGCCATGCCGGCTGCCAATTCTCCATTCCTTCGGCCCACACCAACGTCTGTTCGTTGATGCCCCGGTCCTTGAGTTCATAGATGGTAAACGGCCCTTGCTGTTGCGAGTTGCTGTCTAAAATGAAATATTTCATAAGGCGAAAATAATACTTTACGGATGCAAAATTATCATATTTGTTTGAGATGCACAAGTTCTTTGCAGGTTTTCATTATCCCCTCGAAGTCGTCAGCCACCTCTGTGAGCCTGCTGTAGAGCAGGTTGGCTCCGGCTTCGGTCAGTTGATTGTCGGGTAATGGGCCACTGTTGACAGCGATGGTGAAGCATCCCGCTGCAACTCCGGCCTTGACGCCTAAGGGCGCATTCTCCACGACGATGCCCTCCCAAGGTTTCAGGTGGCCGGCTTTTTGGAGCCCGGCGAGATAGGGATCAGGATGAGGCTTGCCTCGTTTCACGTCGTAGGCTGTGGTGATGTGGTCTTTGTCGAGATATTGGCCAAAATCGTCGAGCAGGCGCTGTATGAGTGGACGCTGTCCGGATCCAGTCACCACGTTGACCGACATTCCGGCATTGTGGATCTTCTCCATGAGAGTCATCACGCCATCGAAGACGGGTGCCTGCTCCATGTGATGGAAGATGTCGGTCTTCACGTCGTACATACGTTGTGCTTCCTGCTCGGAGATCTCTATACCCTTCTGACGTCTCACCATCATTCTGATGGTATCCACGCCTCTTGCGCCTTCGGTGGCATAGGCATCGGCGGGCGTCATGTCGATGCCGAAGCGCCTCATGCTCTGCTGCCAGGCGATGGCATGATGGGGCATACTGTCGTAGAGCACGCCGTCCATATCGAACAAAACGGCCTTGAATCCTTCCCAGTGTATGCTTGCTGGGACGTGAGTTTGGAGATATAGTCTGATTGCTTTCTCTTGCATGGGTCAATCGTTCATATTGAAGCCTTACCGTTGAGTCGGAAAAAGGGGGAACGCCATTTTCCAACAGCGCCCACCCCTCTATTCAAAGCTTCATCGAAATGTTTTGCTTTTTTCAGCGTAAGTGTAGTTATGCCTCCTTGGCCAGTCGCTCTTGGATGGCTTTGCTCTCGGCCTCATAGCCAGGTTTGTTGAGCAGGGCAAACATATTCTTCTTATAAGCCTCCACACCAGGCTGGTTGAAGGGATTGACCTCTTCCAGCAATCCGCTGATGCCACAGGCTTTCTCAAAGAAGTAGATGAGTTGTCCCAGATAGTAGGCATTGAGATGAGGCACGCTGAGGCGGATGTTGGGCACACCACCGTCGACATGGGCCAGACGTGTGCCGAGCTCAGCCATCTTGTTCACCTCGTCGACGCGCTTGCCAGCGAGGAAGTTGAGTCCGTCGAGGTTCTCCTCATCGTTGGGGAAGAGCATCTCCCGCTCGGTGTGTTCAATGGAGATGACCGTCTCGAAGATAGAGCGCTCGCCCTGCTGGATCCACTGTCCCATGGAATGGAGGTCGGTAGTGAAGTCGCAGGCTGCGGGGAAAATGCCCTTGTTGTCCTTGCCCTCGCTCTCACCGTAGAGCTGCTTCCACCATTCGGCGAAGTAGTGGAGCTTGGGCTGGAAGTCGGCGATAATCTCAATTTTCTTGCCCTGTTGGGTATAAAGAGCCTGTCGCACGGCTGCATACTGAGCTGCGATGTTGTCGTTGAAAGCTACGTCAGCGGCTGTGGCCTTCTCCATGTCGCGAGCGCCGGCCACGAGCTGGTGAATGTCGAACCCGGCCACGGCGATGGGGAGCAGGCCTACAGGTGTGAGCACGGAGAATCGTCCGCCCACGTTGTCGGGGATCACGAAGGAGGTGTAGCCTTCCTTGTCGGCCGTAACGCGTGCTGCACCCTTATGTGCGTCGGTGATGGCCACAATGACATCCTTGGCCACATGTTTGCCACGCTGCTGCTCACACTGCTTCTTGAGCAGACGGAAAGCCAGAGCGGTCTCGGTGGTAGTACCCGACTTGGAAATGTTGATCACACCGAAGTCCTTGCCCTTGAGAAACTCTGTGAGCTCTGCAAGATAGTCCTCGCTGATGTTGTTTCCAGCAAAGAGTACCACGGGGTTGGCTTTGTCGTCGGCGAGCCAGCAGAGGCTGTTGCTCAGTGCCTCGATGACGGCGCGTGCTCCTAAGTAAGAGCCACCGATGCCGCACACTACCACATAGCGGCAGTTGTGACGCAAACGGTCGGCCGTGGCCTGGATGTCGGCCAAGAAGGCCTCAGAGATTGAAGAGGGAAGATGGAGCCATCCCAAGAAATCGTTGCCTTGGCAGGTACCATTTTCCAGAGCCTCCTGAGCGGCTTTCACCTTGGGCTCGTAGGCCTCCACAGTTCCGGCGTTGAGAAACTGCACGGCTTTCGTGACGTCTAATTGAATGTTTTGCATTGTCGTTTTATTTTTTTTGTCGTCTGATTTCTATTTCTATGGTTTTGTATTGTGTCATCAGCCCAGCTTTTGGGCCAGCCGGGCGATGGCTGTCTTGGGGAATGCGCCCTCGTAGAGGATGGCAAAGACGGTATCGAGCATGGGCATGTCAACACCAAGGTGGCGATTGATCTCTTTCATGCATTTGGTTCCGAAATATCCCTCGGCTATCATACGCATTTCGAGTTGCGCGTTTTTCACCGAGTAGCCTTTTCCAATCATCGTGCCGAAGGTGCGGTTGCGGCTGAAGGCTGAATACCCCGTGACGAGCAGATCCCCCAAGTAGACACTGTCAGCCAGGTCTCGCTTCAAGGGATAGGCCTTGGCCAAGAAGCGTCCCATCTCCTGCATGGCGTTGGACAGAAGTACGGCCAGGAAGTTGTCGCCATATTTGAGTCCGTTGCAGATTCCTGTGGCGATGGCGTAGACATTCTTGAGCACGGCGGCATATTCGATGCCTAACACGTCGGGCGAGGTCTTCGTGCGGATATAGTCACAAGACAACACCTCAGATAGGGCCTTTGCCTTCAGCTCATCGGTGCAGCCGATAGTTAGGTAGCTGAGTCGCCTTAAAGCCACCTCCTCTGCGTGGGAGGGACCGCCGATAACGGCTTGGCAATCGTAGGGTACACCATAGACCTGGTGGAAGTATTCCGAGCATACCAAGTCGTCACCGGGTACTATGCCCTTGATGGCGGTGACAACGAATTTGTCATCAAGGCGTCGGGTGAGCTTCTTCAGATGATCCTTGAGATAGGGTGAAGGCATCACGAAGATGAGCGTGTCGTAGGCTTCCGCCGCTACGTTGATGTCAGAGGTAAAGTCGATGCTGTCAACGTCAAATTCGGCGCACTGCAGATAAGCAGGATTGTGGCCCAGCCGTTTGAAATCGGCGATGCGGTCGTCGCGTCGCATATACCAGCCGATGTGCCCTGTGTGCTCAACAACGACCTTGGCGATAGCCGTAGCCCAGGAGCCACTTCCCATGATAGCAATCTTCCCCGTTTCCATCGTTTTTTACTTATACTTTTGGGGCCGCTTTGTCAATCCACTGCTGAATCTCCTCAACGGAAGGTTTTTCGTAGCCCAGCTTGTATTTCTTGTTGATCTCGCCGATTTTCTGCTGCAGTCCCTGTGCTTTCTCGCCCTTGATGTCGCTGACAAGGTTGAATCCAGCCTTACGCAGCACATACATCCAGTTTTCGCTCACGCCAATGGCTTCCCAGTCCTTCAGTGGGCTTTGTGGAATCTTGGGCTCGGGTTTCATCTGTGGGAAGAGCATCACCTCTTGTATGTATTCCTTGCCCGTCATAAGCATCACGAGACGGTCGATGCCGATGCCGATACCACTCGTAGGTGGCATGCCGTATTGCAAGGCACGCAGGAAGTCGTGATCAATAATCATGGCTTCATCGTCGCCCTTGTCGGCAAGCTTCATCTGGTCGATGAAGCGTTGCTCCTGGTCGATAGGATCGTTAAGCTCAGAGTAGGCGTTGGCCAGCTCCTTACCGTTGACCATGAGCTCGAAACGCTCTGTGAGCCCCGGCTTTGAGCGGTGCTTCTTGGTCAGGGGTGACATTTCCACGGGATAGTCGGTGATGAAAGTGGGTTGAATGAAGGTACCCTCGCAGAATTCACCGAAAATCTCATCGATGAGTTTGCCTTTGCCGAAGCTTTCATCGATACCTTCCATTTTCAGTTCGTCTATGGCAATGTGGCGGATTTCCTCCTCGCTCTTGCCTTCGAGGTCGAAACCGGTCTTCTCTTTGATAGCCTCGAGTATAGGCAAACGGCGATAGGGAGCCTTGAAGCTCACGAGTTTGTCGCCGATCTGTACCTCGGGCTTTCCGTTGACGGCGGTGCAGATCTCTTCGAGCATCTTCTCCGTGAAGCCCATCATCCAGTTGTAGTCCTTATAGGGGACATAGAGTTCCATACAAGTGAACTCAGGGTTGTGGAACCGGTCCATACCCTCGTTGCGGAAGTTCTTGCCAATCTCGTAGACGCCCTCAAAACCTCCCACAATGAGTCGCTTGAGGTAGAGCTCTGTGGCAATGCGCATATACATGTCGATGTTGAGGGCGTTGAAGTGAGTGATGAAGGGACGTGCCGAGGCTCCGCCTGGTATACTCTGCAGCGTGGGTGTCTCCACCTCAGTGTAGCCGGCCTGGTCGAAGATGCGGCGCATAGTGCGCAACACGGTGGCCCGCTTGACGAAGGTATCCTTCACGCCGTCATTGACGATGAGGTCTACGTAGCGTTGGCGGTAGCGCTGCTCGGGGTCGTCAAACTTGTCGTAGGCCACGCCGTCCTTGTATTTTACGATGGGCAGAGGCTTGATGCTCTTGCTCAGCAACTTGAGCGAGCGGGCGTGAACAGAGATCTCGCCCGTCTGGGTTTTGAAGACGAAACCCTCCACGCCTACGAAGTCGCCGATGTCGAGCAGTTTCTTAAATACCTTATTATAGAGGTCTTTGTCCTCACCTGGGCAGATATCGTCGCGGGTGACGTAAACTTGTATTCTTCCCTTGCTATCCTGAAGCTCCATAAAGCTGGCCTTACCCATTACACGGCGGCTCATGATACGCCCTGCCACAACCACATCGGGTTTCTCGCCGTCCTTATAGTTGGCTATGATGTCCTTAGAATAGGCACTGACGGGGAACTCAGCTGCGGGGTATGGGTCGATGCCCATGTTGCGCAACTCCTGAAGACTTTGTCTGCGAACAATTTCCTGTTCGCTTAACTCTAAAATGTTCATGTTTCGTGTATCGAATATATTCTTGTGCAAAATTAATAAATAAATTGCAAATGCTCTCTCTTTTTACTTTTTTTGTCACATATCGGGATGTGCAACGCTGCTCGGCTCTTCGGTTTGCCTTATCATCCCATATCCCATCAATGAAAATGGGTGGGAACAATCTTTCCCGCCCACAGTTGGTTTGAATTCTTATGCTACGCATACCCGCCAACTTCTCACTCTTGTGAATAAGCTTCGAACTCATTTCACTTTCGTGACGTTTACGCTGCCAGTCAGATCGGCGTGGCTATCTGCAGTGACAGCCTTGGCCGAGATGTTGCCGGCACTCGAAGCGTTGGCTTTGAGATCGTTTACAGTGAGCTCCTCGGCTTCTATATTACCTCCGCTCGATGCCGAGAAGTTGGCATTGGTAGCCTCTCCCTGGAGCTCAAGCTCACCTCCGCTGTTGGCTATGGCCTTCAGATGAGTGGTGGTGATATGGCTTTTCATACTTCCGCCCGAAGATGCAGTGAGGTCTGTGCTCACTGCGGCTGCCATCTTATCCGCATCTATGCTTCCGCCCGATGAGACTTCGGCTGCTAAAGTGGATGCCTTAAGCCCGGCCACATCCATCTCACCGCCGGCGCTTGCCGTGAGGTTAGCGCTGTTGCAGGTCACAGCGTCCACCCGTAGCTTAGCGCCCGCCGTGGCACACAGTGATACTTTGAGGCCGACCATGGATTTGGTGTAGACGGATGCTCCGCCGTTGGATGTAAGGTCGGTCACGTCATGGCAGTAGATCTTCACCTCTACCACATCTTTTACATCGCCAAAATTGTTTTTGTGCGCCACGCTGAGTTTGCCATTGCGTACTGTCACTTCAGAGTATTTCAATCCTCTCTCGTATCCTTTCAGTTCTACGTACGACTTTGGAGAGCCCTGATAGATGGTCACATTGAGTGCTCCCGAGGCCTCAATAGCCTTGAACGGTTTCAACTGTACTGTCTTATTCTTCATTGCGCCTCTTGGCTCAGGGGCAGAGCCACTGGCGTAGCACGAAGACAAAAACGCGGTCATGGTCAGTAGCATGAGCATAGAAAGAATCTTTTTCATATTATTTCGTTTTTAAGGGTTGAACGTTTTGCCAGCAAAGATAAGGAAAAAAATAATACAACGTAGTTTTTTTTGATGCATTTTTGTGCTCTTTCCCGTTTTTACTGGAATTTATGATGTTTGTAAAATATTCCTGCTTATGGCCGAGATTTATTGACTTGATAAGAATGCGAATGGCGTTATCGTTGTTTTGGAGTCATTCTTCCTGATTTAAGCAATAGAGCCGTGCATGAATTCCTGTCCCAAAGCCGTCATTGATCCCTCGTGGCGGCATGATTTCCCGTCTCGAATGGTTCTCTTCCAGACGTTTTCCTTTTCTTCTACGTTGGTGAGTTTTCGTGTCCATAGTGTGAAAGCCTTGGCTTTTTTAGACGGCGCAATGGCTACTCGGCTGCAAAACCTGTTTGTTAATTTCTGACTTTATAGATTTTGTATCCTATCGCTGCGATGAGAATGCTGGTGATTGGGGCGAGTAGATTGAAGAAGCAATAAGGCAGGTAGGTGAGCGTGGGCACGTTGAGCACTGTAGATTGCGTCATGCCGCAGGTGCTCCACGGGATGAGCACAGAGGTGACGGTGCTGGAGTCCTCAATGCTCCGGCTCAAGAGCCGCGGCTCGTAGCCCTCCTTTTTGTAGATTTCGCCAAACATACTGGAATTGAGCATGATGGATAGAAACTGGTCGGCCGCTGTGGCGTTAAAGAAAATGCCCGATACCACGGTTGAGGCCACCAGCCCCACGCGCGTCTTGGTCAATGGCAATACGAGGCTCACAATGTTGGCCAGCATGCCACTCGACTTCAGCACTCCGCCAAAGCAGATGGCACAGAGGATGATCCACACGGTGTTGAGCATTCCGGCCATACCTCGCGTAGCTAACAGGTCGTTGACGGGGGCAAAGCCGCTGTCGATGGCCGTGGAGCCAAAACTGCTTTCCATGGCACCCTTAAACAAGACTACGGCCTGGGGATAGGAGCCGTTGGCATCGTTGGTGCTGATACCGCTCACCTCGGCAAGTATATGCGGCTGGAAGATAAGGGCGAAGACAATGGCTATGAGCGATGAGGCAAAGAGAACAATGATGGCCGGCATCTTCTTGTATATCATCACGCCCGTGGCCACCGGCACAAGCAGTAGCCATAGGCTGAGGTTGAACTTGGAGTTCAGGGCGGTGGTGAAGGCCGATGTGTCGATCGCCGCGGCTGAGGGGACGAGGAAGCCGGCGATGAGAAAGATGATCAGTGTGACGGTGAAGGCCGGAACGGTGGTGATCGTCATATAGCGGATATGCGTGAACAGGGGTGTGCCGCAGAGCGAGGAGGCGAGCACCGTGGTGTCGGACAATGGCGACATCTTATCGCCGAAATACGCACCCGAGAGTATGGCTCCCGCCGTCCATCCGTCGCTGAAGCCCTCGGCTTTGCCTATGCCCATCAGCGCCACACCTATGGTGGCGACCGTGGTCCAGGAGCTTCCGGTCATCACTGAGACAAGGGCACTGATGAGGCAACTCGTGATAAGGAAGACGTGGGGATTGATGATCTGCATACCATAGTTGATGAGCATGGGCACAACGCCGCTCACCATCCACGTGCCGGAGAGCAGTCCGATGAGCAGTAGGATGACAATGGGTGAACCTATACTGCCCACGGCATGGTTGATTTCTCCTTCCAGTTCTTTCCAGGATTTGTGAAAATAGAGCATGGCGATGAGCACCGCGATGCCTGTGGAGACAATCAGTACCAACTGGCTTGGCCCGCTCAGGGCATCGATGCCGTAGACGCGGATGACGATGGAGAGAAAAGCGATGAGGAAGACGACCGGTGTCAGCGACAACAGGTATTTCATATAGCTATGCATATACGACTGAATTGTGGTTATTTAAAGGTGTTCTTGGTCTGGCGCGCAAACTCAAGCCGTCTTTTCGGGAAGTGGTAGTAGCCATGGGGATCATAGGCGGGCTTTGCGGTTACTCCATTGGCATAGGCCACCACGGTGTCCATTCCTTCTGTGACCAGATAGAAAAAGTACTCTGTGCCCCACAAGCTGCAACCTGCAAGATATCTTTCCTTGAATTGTTCTGTTTTCATAAAATTGTCGTCGTTTGTGAATTTGCCCTCTTGCCAACAGTATTACTGAAGTCCACATGATTTCAAAAGGTGGAAGTCTGAATGGGCGAGCAGAACCGCCATGGGCAAATGGTTGATTCGTAGTTGTTGTATATTACAGGGGCAAATATACACATTTAAATCAAGAAAACAAAGACCCAGCCTATGCTATTTTGAGGAAATTGGCTCAGAATAATAAGTTTGCATTATCATTTCTTTGCGTTTCTTTTATTTTTTTTGCGTCATAATCTTGGTATGACGATAATTATTACGTATTTTCCCATAGCAGCCCTGTCTGCTCTGTTTGTCGGAGGCATCGGCTGAAAATAAGACAAAATACCTTCTGATTGGTCTTGTGTCAATCAAGTCATCCGTTGGCGCGGCCACAGCGGAAGAGGCCAGTGGTGACAAGCCCTGTTTGGTTATCGGACAACTTAAAGACTATCTTACTCATGAGACGTCCGGCTGTATCAACCATAAACGTGACTAAGCCGCAAATGTATCAACCAAATATAAAAGTAATGCAAGTTCCTCAAGTTGTTGGATTGTGAAACTTGACTTGCCAATTCTTTGTTTAAACCTCTTTCGCTGTCACGGTCTTGCCATCGCAGAACATATGTGTGAAGATCCTGACCCGTATGTGGCACGATCCTAACCCGTGTGCGGCACGATCCTGACACATATGCATCATGAAAAATATTTCCAAGGATTTGCTTGTGTTCTCCAACTTTTTATACTATCTTTGTCCATGAAGAATAATTGTTGGACATAAACCGTGCCGTATTATGATCATTCATGTAGCAAACCCCATCTATGACTCCGTCTTCAAATATCTGATGGAAGACGAACGCATCGCCCGCACCATTCTCTCCGCGTTACTGAAGAAAGAAGTTGTGGAAGTGCAGATACGTCGTAACGAGTACACCAATGGCTTTCGGGACAACATCTCCATGTTCCGCATCGACTTCGGGGCACGTATCCGCGAGGCCGACGGGTCGCTGCGCCTGATACTCATCGAACTGCAAAAGACATGGTTAGACACGGAGACCTTACGCTTTAGGCAGTATCTCGGCGCTCAGTATGCCAACAAAGAGAACATGGTGCACGAGGAAATGCGGCCGCCCTACGGCATTCCGATGGTTGCCGTATATATCCTCGGGCATAGGGTCGGAAATATAAATGTACCCGTGCTTTATGTCAACCACAAGTCTTATGATTACGACGGGCATGAGGTAACTCAAGGCCTTCCCGACCCCTTTGTCGACAGTCTCGTCCATGACAGCATCATCGTACAGATCCCCCTCCTGCACGGACAGATCAACAACAGACTGTTCAAGGTGCTCAGCGTGTTTGACCAAACCAACAAAGAGAAGGACAACCGGCAGGTGGTAGAGCTTGACGATGCCAATTATGAGGGTGATGCTGACATGCAGTATATCCTCCGTCGGCTGTTCAAGGCCTCTTCTGACGCGAAGCTTCGTCAGGACATGAACGTGGAGGACGAGTTTTTCCAGGCGATAGAGGATCGCGACACCGCAATCATGAGTCGCAACAAGATGATTAAGGAGAAAAATCAGCAATTGTTGCAGAAAAATCAGCAATTGTTGCAGAAAGATCAGCAATTGTCGCAGAAAGATCAGCAAATATCACAGCAGAATCAGCAACTCTCGCAGAAAGATCAGCAATTATCGCAGCAGAGTCAGCAATTATCGCAGCAGAGTCAGCAATTGAATCGAATACGAGAGAAGTTGCGAAAGCAGGGATTGTCGGAAGACGAGATTGCGGAGATGTTCGGGAAATAAGAGGGACGTTGTAACCGATGAGCAGAATGAACAGGTTGATAAGTTTCTTCTCAAGACCATTGCCTCAGAACGACCAAGGCAACTGGCTACAGGCAGGACTGATTGCCGGTGCCATCGTATTTTTCCTTCTTTTCTTTCTCAGGCCCTTTGGTCTGGGTCAGTTTGAAGGAAACATCTTTTTCGTGGCATTCTGCTTCTCCATGCTGTCCGTAGCCGTGACATGGTGCTATGGCGAGTGTGTTTTCAAGCCCTGGGTGCGGCGGGTCAAGACATGGCGGGTGTGGCATGAGTGCGCTGCTATTCTGTTGCTATTCTGCTGTGTTAGCTTAGGCAACAGCATACTCAGCTTCCTCTGGTTTCACAACCCTGTTTCTCTCCAGCTTTTCCTGGCCTATCTCTATGAAACCCTGCTCTTCGGCATTCCCATCACGCTCACCATCGTGGCCTTGGAATATCAGCGGCGGTTGCGCACACGTCTGGCTGAACTGCTGCCTAAGGACACCGACGCGCAAGCCGAAGAGACGGTGACCTTTCACGACACGTCGGTGCGTGGCAACGACCTCACGCTCCCCCTGTCCGACTTTCTCTACGCCGAATCACAGAAAAACTGCGTTGACTTCTACTTCCTACGCGAAGGTCATGTCGAGCACCAACAATTGCGCACCACGCTGACCTCTGTCCTTGCCGATGCCAACGAGAAGAGCATCTTTCAATGCCACCGCTCGTTCATCGTCAACCTCAGCAACATCCGCTCCGCCCATGGCAATTCCAACGGCTACCAACTCACCGTGGGCGACGAGCACCATACAGTGCCCGTGTCACGAAGCTATGTAAAGACCTTGCGGTCATTTGTCGGGTAAAAGGCTAAGCACTCAGCAACTCTTTCCCAAACTGATGTAAAGCTTCACGAATTTGCTGGACCCGTTTTTCGCTTGGTTTGGAAATACCATAAATATAGCGGGCCATCAAACTCTTATTGATGTTGATGGCACGAGCCACTTCAGACACATTCAGCCAGGGATAATGAGCAAACATTCTTGCTATCTCATTATCTTTCGGTTCAGAGACTTCATAAAAACTACTGATGTGCATGTCAACATCCAAGCTTTCCCACCTGATGTCCTCCCCATCATCACCAATAACATAATCACTGCGTTGTTCCGGTGAAGCATCTTTCAAATCAGGATAAGCCTCCAAAGGCCTGCTATACACTTTGCCTTCCTGCGTCTTCATATAGATACGGTCAGCGTCAAACCAAACAGTCTTAATCTTTTCCATCTTGAACCTCCTTATCTTAATTAATCGAAGCATTTATGCCATTCCTCGATAAATTCTTCTCTATAATTTTTACACGTATTAATCGCCTTTTTCATCACTTGCTCTTTAATTCCATGGTTATAAATAACTCTAACAGCAGGACTAAGCTCTATCTTGGCTTTTTTCCCTCCATAAGAAATATGTACATGAATGGGCTCATGCTCATCCATATAGAAGAAAAAACGTATTCCAAAAACTATAAGCAATGTAGGCATCCTTTTTTCTGCAAAGATAGGTATAATATTTTATACCTGCAAGTGATTCCGTGCTTTTCTGCTTAGTCATTCGTCCCAAATCCTTGCATTTCGTCCAGACACATAGGCGTATATCCCCGTAGTTAGCTGTTTGTCCCGCAAATTTGCAGCGATGCGTTTTATGCACTAACTTTGCCGGCATGAAACACAACATACTCATACTCCTTCTACTGCTGTCAGGCCATTGCCTCGGCTATGCACAGCAACTGGTATCGGGTACGGTGACCGATGGCCGCCATCCGATAGCCGGCGCCAACGTCTTTGTCAAAGGTACGACGGACGGCTGCCTCACCGACTCGCTCGGACACTTCTCCTTTTCAACGTTGAAAGCCGACAGCGCACAGCTGATGGTCACCTGCATAGGGTATGACAACGCGGAACGGGATTGGCAAAAAGGCCAAGGGCCGCTCGCCATCCGGCTATATGAGCGCACGACCACCATCGATGAGGTCGTCGTCACCGGCAGCACCTTCCAGTTCGGTCAGGCTAATGGCGTGAAACAGCTGGGAGCCCTCGACGTGGTGCTCGACGGAGGCAGCTGCGGTGACATCGTGGCAGCACTGCAGAGTCTGCCGGGCACACAGAAGGTTGGCGAGGATGGGAAACTCTACGTCAGAGGCGGCAGCAGCGAGGAGTGCCAGACCTATATCAACGGCATGCACGTGTTGCAACCCTACTCCACTACAGCCCCCAACAGTCCGTCGCGCGGACGTTTCTCTCCTTTTCTCTTCAAGGGCATCACCTTTTCCCTCGGAGGCTACGACGCGGAATATGGGCAAGCACTGTCATCGGTGCTGCCCATGGAGACTACCGACGCACCGGTCTCGGACAAATTGGGCGTGAGCGCCTCGCTGATCGACTGGAACATTGGAGGAACAAAGACAACAAGACAAGGCTGCTGGTCGATGAATGCCACCTATATGGACTTGGGGTTGTACAGCCGCCTGCTCCCCGACCGCTGGACTTGGCGCAAGCCCTACCGACAACTCTCATTCGAAACACAATGGAAGGCGCAGCCCACATCATCGAGTGTATGGAAGAGCTATCTCGGCTTTGGCCGCACGACGCTGAGCCTCAACACTGACGGGCGGACGCTCAGCCTTGAGGAAAACAACCTCTATCTCAACAGTGTGGCGAAAGGTTCTGCCAAAGGTCACATCATTTGGTTCGCGGGGCTCGCCGGCGGCATGGTGTGGCAAGACATCAGTGACGCACTGCTCCATGGCGACCGCTATTGTCACCGCACGGGCGAGCTCCACGTCAAGACAAAAGCCTCGAAGACGCTTTCGGCATGGATGAAAGGTACCATTGGCATGGAGAGTTTCTTCCGCTATCAGTGGCTTGACTATCGTCTCCATGACCGTCTGCACAGTTCCAAAAGTTATCTGTTGCCGGCACTCTTCGCCATGACACAATACAAGTTCTTCAGAGGTTGCTCTGCCGAAGCCTCGCTGCGCGCGGAATATTCCAGCCTCTCTCACCGTTGGACGCTGCTGCCCCGCCTGCTGCTTAACTACAATCCTTCACGCCGCTGGCTGCTCTCGCTCTCCGCCGGACGCTATACCCAAGAGCCCGCCGACACTATCATAGTGCGTAGCCTTTCGCCATCCCGATCCGCTCTTGCCCATCACTACATCGCCGGGCTGCAATACAGTTTCGGCAATACGTTCGTGCGCATGGAGGCTTACTACAAGCACTACTCCCGTTTGCCGCTCCTCAGTCAAGGACATTATACCGCCGACGGTCGCGGCATGAGCCGTGGGTTCGACCTTTTCATCGACGACCGGTCGCTGATGCCCAACCTCACCACGATGCTCAGCTATAGCTACAACGACTCACGCAGGCGCTACCTCAACGACCTCACCGAGCAGCAGCCACCCTACGTCTCGCGTCACAACCTGCGTATCGCATTGAAATATGGTATCAGTATTTTCAACTTTGCACTCACCGAGTCGTTTGCCTCGGGGCGGAAGAGCGAGGGGCGCACCACACCTTATTATAATAGTCTCGATGCCAGCGTCACCTATCTGGCGAGCAAGCGCATCATCGTCTACGCTTCGCTGAGCAATCTGCTCGGACGCAAGAATATCTATGGCTACCGTGGCGGCAAGCCCACCACCAATGGCTCCGACCGCTTCCTTTATATCGGAATATTTGTTTCACTAAAAAGTAATAAAGCTTATGACATCGCAAATTTCTAAGGTACTGGCTTCCACCGTCAGCCGTCGCATGACAATCCTCGTCCTCCTCTTTGTGTCTCTCCTCAGTCTCCACGCTCAGCAGAGTCAGCCCACGATGGAGCAGCAACTTGCCGCACTGCAACGCTTAGAGGCCATGCAGCCCGACAGCATCCTACCGAAATACCAGCAGGCTGTGCTCTTGCTCGGTACGGTCTGTGAGCAGTCTCAAAGCAGCAAGGCACAGCAGTATATCGACGAGGCACAGCGCGTGATCCAACGCATCGAAGCGCTGCAGCCCACGAAAGCCACCGACCGCTCTGACCTCGCCACGCTCCACGGCTTCTACTACACAGCCATCATCGTGACCAACCCACAGCAAAACGGACCGTGCTACTACCTTCAGGCGCTCGACAGCTTCGACGAGGCACTGAAGCTCAACCCGAAAAACGCATTGGCTCAGATGCTTCAGGCAAGATTCAAGGAAGGGATGAACAGCAGTAGATAAGAAATGTAGGATGAACCCATAAAATAGTAATGGCGAAAAAAATATACATTCGTACAGGTCGAAAAACATAGTGCCCTGTAAAAATTGCTGTGCACTAAAAGCATTATGTTTTTTCGTTGGATTATGGTAAATTATGAAATATTTTGCCCTCGTCTGCCAATTTATGCACCCCAATCGGTCTTGTCTGCATAGACAAAAATGCGAGAATCCGCAGAAAATAAAAAACGGCTTCCCTGGCTCATTCCGTCATGATGATGCGGAAAAGGGCAGAGGAAGCCGTTGTGTGCTGTATTAAACTGGGCAAATCCCAAGTTACTTCTCAGGAATCTCTTCGAGCGTCTTGGTCAGCAGATCCCAGAAGGGCTGGGCCGTAGCGATCTCGAAACGCTCGTTGGTGGTGTGAGGCGAGAGCAATGTGGGGCCGAGGGAGACAACGTCCATGCCGGGATACTTGCTCAAGATGACCGAGCACTCTAATCCCGCATGATCGGCCTGAACGGCAGCCTCTTTGCCTGTCTGCTCTTTGTATATTTTCTTGAGCAGGTTCAGAATCTCGCTGTCGGGGTTAGGATCCCAACCGCCGTAGCTACCGCTGAACTCTACCTTCATGCCAGCCATGGCAAAGCACGACTCGATGGTCTTTCCCACATAGTCCTTCATATCCTCACGGCTGGAGCGGGCAAGGATCTTCACGGCAGCCTTTCCGTCCTCGATGTCAACGATGGCCAGGTTGCTTGAGGTTTCTACCACATTGGGATAGGCAGGAATCATGCGCACCACACCGTTGTGGCAAGCATAGATGGCATCCACCAAGTTGTCCTGAATCTCAGCGGGAACGAGCATCGCTGGCTTGTCGGCCTCTTCGGTGAAGAACTCCACCTTGTTCTCGATACCTTTGAACTCGTCCTCTACGAGCGCCTTCTGCTTGGCTACAAGCTCCTTCAGCGCCTCCACGTTCTTCTTGACCAGTGCCAATACCACCTCAGCCTTGAAGGGGATGGCATTGCGCATGTTGCCTCCGTGCCAGGATGCGAGACGGGCACCGAGCTGTGCAATGGCCTCGTGTACCAGGCGTACCATCTCCTTGTTGGCATTGGCGCGTCCCTCGTTGATTTCCAGGCCTGAGTGTCCGCCCCGCAGTCCCTTCAAAGTAACGCGAACGGCAGTCTCTTCCTCATTCTCAACGGGCTGATACTCCATGGTGGCGGTAATGTCGATGCCACCGGCAGAGCCGATGACAAACTTACCCCACAGCTCAGAGTCGAGATTCATCAATATATCGCTGTGCAGCTCGCCAGTGGGCAGTTCGTTGACGCCATACATACCTGTCTCTTCATCGCGTGTGATGAGGGCCTCTACCGGGCCATGTTTTAAGTCCTTGTCCTCCATCACGCCCATGATGGCAGCCACGCCGATACCGTCGTCGGAGCCAAGCGTTGTGCCCTTGGCCTTCACCCATCCGTCTTCAATATAGGTCTCGATGGGATCGTTGACAAAGTCGTGCGTGCTGTCGGGAGCCTTCTGTGGCACCATGTCCATGTGGGCTTGGAGCAACACGGTCTTGCGATTTTCCATTCCCGGTGTTGCAGGCTTGCGCATCACGATATTGCCGCCGGCATCTTTAAAGGCCTCAACGCCTACGCGCTGTGCGAAATCAAGAAGAAACTGCTGTACTTTCTCCACGTGTCCCGACGGACGGGGCACCTGGGTCAAAGCGTCAAAATTGCGCCAGATGGCTGCTGGCTTCAAATTGCTTATTTCACTCATAGTAATTTGGTTTTAGGCGAACCGGACACCCTGTCCAGTCCGAGGTTATTATATATTCTTAATTTATCTGTCTGTCAACATATTTCTGCCCAACTCCTTTTGCTTTTTCTTGGCCGTGAAACTCAAAGCTGCCCACGCCCATATACCCAACAGTACAACGAGCAGCGTCTGGACTGAATGAACGATCAAGACGAAATAGAGGGCATCGGTAGATCCAACACCATAGAGCATCAGCATGGTCTTCACGGCGAAATGCCAAGGTCCTGCTCCGTTGGGTGTGGGCACGATCACGGCGATACTTCCCACGATGAATGTCACAATGGCACAGTCTACTCCTAATCCGCTTGTCGCGTCAAAGCAGAAAAAAGTCAAGTAGTAGTGCAGGAAGTAACAAGCCCAGATGGCAAGCGTCCAAAACACGTAAAGTGGCGCGTTATTCACTTGCCGCAGGCTCGAAACTCCCAAAAACATGTCGTGGAGCATATCTTTGATTTTGCCATGCACCGACAGCCGCCTGGCCAGATACCACACCAAACCGATAACCGCAATGCCGCAGACAACGGTGACGATCCATCCCGTTAGGCTGAACTGGGTGAAGAACGTGTCGAGCCGTGTGCCTGTACGGGCGAAAAAGATATCGAAAATACGGATCTGGAAGATCAGCGTAAGCCCTGTGATGATCATTACGAGCAGCGAGTCGATAACGCGCTCTGTCACCACTGTTCCTAAAGCCTTAGTGAACGATACGTCGTCGTAGCGCTTCATCACAGCACAGCGCGTGAACTCACCAATTCGCGGGACCACCAACGAGGCGGCATAGCTCAGAAACACGGCGTTCACCGCCACGCTCTTTCTCGAATGTTCTCCGACGGGATCCAATGCCTGCCGCCAACGCCAGCCTCGAATCATCTGGGCCAAAATACCAAAGGGAAACGAAAGCAACATCCACGACCAGTTCATGCCGTGGAGAAGCACTTCCTTTATCTGAGAGAAGTCAAAATCGCGGTACATCCAATAAAGGATCGTTCCTCCCAAAAGAAGCGACAGGAAGATCTTCGAGGATGTGTTTGCAATCTTTTTTGCCCTTTTCATGAACGCAAAGGTAACAGAAAAAGTGGTAATGGCCAAGCTTTTTCTCTTTTTTTGATTCTTAAGGCACGATATGAAGTCAAAAATCACTCAGCGCAGCCACTTTTCAACATCGTTAGTCAGTGCGACGAACTCCTCTATGGTGAGTTGCTCGGGGCGCCGGGTCATCAAACCAGTGGTGAAAAACGAGGCTTCGGGCTGATGGTCCTTGTCAAACATCTGTCGGATGCTCACGCGCAACATCTTTCTGCGCTGGTTGAAAACGGTCTTCACCAACCGTTTGAAAAGCTGCTCATCGCAGCCTAAATCCTTCACCCCATTGCGCGTCATGCGGATCACGGCACTCTTCACTTTTGGTGGCGGATTGAACACTCCTTCGTCAACCGTGAAGAGATATTCCACGTCGTACCACGCTTGTATGAGCACGCTCAGTATGCCGTAAGTCTTCGATCCGGGGGCCGCGGCCATGCGCTGGGCCACCTCACGCTGTATCATGCCCGTGCAGCAAGGGATAAGTTCTTTGTTGTCGAGCATTTTGAAGAAGATTTGCGACGAGATGTCGTAGGGGTAGTTGCCGGTGAGCACAAACTGGCGCCCGTCGAATAAGCGTCCAAGATCCATGCGCAGAAAATCCTCTCCGATGACATTGTCGCGCAAGGCCGGAAAGTTCTCATGCAGGTAGGCTACACTCTCGCTGTCGATCTCTACAGCTTTCACCTCTCTGCCTTTTGTTACTAAAAATTGGGTGAGTACGCCCATGCCCGGTCCTATCTCTAAAATGGGAAGGTCAGGGCAAGCGTCCACCGTGTCGGCGATGCGCTTGGCAATATTGAGATCGGTCAGGAAATGCTGTCCGAGATTCTTCTTGGGTCTTACTTTCTGCATTGTGGTTCGTATTTGCTGCAAAATTAAGCAAAATAATCCATTTCCCGAAAGAATTGCTGTTTTTTGAACAAAACAACATCTTGCTCTGTTATCTTGCAATACTGGCTATGGGCGCATAGGCTGGTGTATACAAGCCTTTGCGGGAATAGTCCGCCGAACTCTCTTCGTTTGAGCGCTCTCTCTCTGTATGGCAAACACGGGAAAAGAAAAAAGCAGTTCCCGAAATTCGGAAACCGCCTTCTATTTGTTTTGCTTGCTTTCAAATTTACGCCGTCCTTACTTACCCTCGGCGTTGTTAATCTTGTTACTGATGTTTACTGCCTGGGCAACCATAATTGCCACAATGGCCAATGACATGAATACCATAATCATAATAATCCTTTCTTTTTAGCGAGACTTCCGAAGAAGTTGCTCGCTATTCATCTTTTTTTGTGTTATCCTAAATCCTTTTACCTTAGTACATTCTTTCTTTCAACGATGCAAAGGTAGGGAAAAATCTCCATCGGCACAAGCTTTGGTATGAGGAAAAGCTGCTTTAACCTGTTTTTGTTGACTTCTATCAACCAGCTTGACAAGGGTCAAGCATGTTGACGTGGGTCAAGCGTAATGATGCAGGACTAATTGCGTGATATAAAAACAAACCTCCACGGCATACAATGCCAATATCCTATTTAAAGAGAAGTGTGGGTTGCTCCCTTGTTCTTTATCCAAATACGAGATGTAGATGTATAAGGGAAAGTCAATACTTCTTAAATAATGTTCCAAAAGGATAAGATTTTTAAAATTTTAATTAAATGGAAGAAATCTTTGAAGTTTATTGTTTACATTTGCCTTTGGAACTTATAAAAATCAGTGATGAAAGAAACAATCGTTGCCCCCGCCGAGGGAAAACTTGGCATCATGGTCGTCGGATGCGGCGCCGTTGCCACTACCTTTATGACCGGCGTGCTTATGGCACGCAAAGGCTTGGCTAAACCTATTGGTTCGATGACGCAATATGATAAGATCCGCGTCGGCCAAGGAAAAGAAAAGAAATATCTCCATTATGGAGACATCGTACCACTTGCCAAACTCGACGATATCGTCTTTGGCACGTGGGACTGCTATCCTCAAAACGCCTATCAGGCAGCTGTCTACGCTGAAGTGTTGAAGGCCAAGGACATCGAGCCCGTGCGCGATGAACTGGAAAAAATCAAGCCTTTGAAGGCCGCCTTCGACCACAACTACGCCAAGCGTATCGACGGCGATAATGTCAAGGACTGCGCCACACGCTGGGACATGGTGCAGGAGCTGAAAAAGGACATCCAGAACTTTAAAAAAGAGACGGGAGCCAACCGGGTGGTAGTCATCTGGGCGGCTTCGACTGAAATCTATGTCCCCTATGATGAGAAATTCCACGGCACGCTCGATGCCCTTGAGCAGGCTATGAAGGCCAACGACCGGGAACATGTGGCTCCTTCTATGTGCTATGCCTATGCCGCACTGACCGAGGGCTGCCCCTTCATTATGGGGGCTCCCAATACTACGGTAGATATTCCTGCCATGTGGGAACTGGCCGAGAAGACCAAGATGCCTATCGCAGGCAAGGACTTCAAGACAGGTCAGACGTTGGTGAAGTCTGGATTTGCGCCGATATTGAAGGTTCGCAACTTAGGACTCAGTGGCTGGTTCTCAACCAATATCCTGGGCAACCGTGATGGTCTGGTGCTCGACGAGCCGGCCAACTTCCACACCAAGGAGGTGTCGAAGCTCTCTACGCTGGAGACCATCCTGCGAAAGGAAGATCAGCCCGACCTCTATGGCAACATCTACCACAAGGTGCGCATCAACTACTATCCGCCCCGCAACGACAATAAGGAAGGTTGGGACAATATCGATATTTTCGGTTGGATGGGCTACCCCATGCAGATCAAGATCAACTTCCTTTGCCGGGACTCGATCCTCGCAGCTCCTCTGCTGCTTGACCTCACCTTGCTGAGCGATCTCGCTGCACGTGCCGGGCGCTATGGTATACAGCGGTTCCTGAGTTTCTTCCTCAAGAGTCCTATGCACAACTACACAAAGGGAGAAGAGGCGGTCAACAATCTTTTCGACCAATACGTCATGCTCAAGAATGCCATCCGTGAGATGGGCGGCTATGAGCCCGACGAGCTTATCGATTGATTTTAAACGTATGACGTTAATATAAAAATAAGAGGCGATTCTCATGATGAGAAATCGCCTCTTATTTTTCGTCCTTTTCATAGGCCTCTGTAAAAGCTATTCTGTGGGTAGCTCGCAGAAGAGGGAAGAAATTCTATCTCTCATGATCTCGGAGTCTGCTGTTCAGAACGCTTCCCTGTACTTATTCTCGTCCTTGTCCTTGAGCATACCCAAGTAGCTCTGGTAGCGGCTCAGGGCAATATAGTGATCTTCCACCGCTTTGATGACTGCGCATCCTGGCTCATGAGTATGGGTGCAGTTGGAGAAACGGCAATCTTTCGAGAAATGGAAAATCTCCTTGAAATAGCTTCCAATTTCCTCCGGCTGCATATTGAAAGAACCAAATCCCTTCACTCCGGGTGTGTCGATGAGATAGCCGCCTTGGGGTAGGGGGAGCATCTCGCTGAACGTGGTGGTGTGCATACCGGTGTCGTGGGCCTCACTGATTTCTGCCGTGCGCAGATTTACTCCAGGCAGCAGTCGGTTGATGATGGTGGATTTTCCCACTCCACTGTTGCCACTGAGCAGAGTAATCTGGTCGTGTAGCATGGATTGCAGCTGGTCGAGCCCTTCGCCAGTCACTGCCGACACTCTCACGCAGCGGTAACCAACAGTCTCATAAAGATTGACCATCATGTCTAAATACCGCATAGCGTCCTCGTCGTCTTGAAGTAGGTCGACCTTGTTGAACACGATCACTACCGGCACGCTGTAAGCCTCAGCCGAGGCAAGGAAGCGGTCGATGAAAGTAGTTGATGTCTGAGGGTGAGCAATGGTAGCGACAAGAAAAGCCAGATCCACATTGGCCGCAATGATATGGCTTTGTTTGGAAAGGTTCTGTGATTTCCGGATGATATAGTTCCGGCGGTCCTCAATTCCCGAAATGAAGGCAGTTCCTTCCTGATTGGTGACGATTTCAACACGGTCACCGACAGCTACGGGGTTGGTAGAGCGGATGCCCTTGAGACGGAAATTGCCTTTAATCTTGCATTCCACAAGATTTCCCTCGTCGGTCTTCACGCTATACCAACTGCCCGTGTTTTTAATGACGAGTCCTTTCATTTAGACCGTCATGATTTCTTTCTGCTTCTCGGCAAGAATGGCATCGATAGTCTTGATCACCTTGTCGTGAAGTTTTTGAAGCTGCTCCTCAGCATCCTTCTCATTGTCTTCAGAAAGTCCATCCTTAATGGCTTTCTTGAGTTTGTCCTTCACTTCACCTCTGACGTTGCGCACCTCCACTTTGGTCTTTTCGCCGATCTTATTGCACTGCTTGACGAGTTCACGACGACGTTCCTCGGTGGGCTGCGGCAGATTGAGGCGGATCACTTCACCATTGTTCTCAGGCGTGATACCCACATCGCTGTCCATAATGCCTTTTTCGATATCCTTAATCTGCTTGCGGTCCCAGGGACGGATGGCGATCGTGCGGGCGTCGGGTACGGTGATGTTGGCCACTTGGTTCAAGGGTACCATACTACCATAGGACATTACCCTCACTCCGTCGAGGATGGCTACATTGGCGCGTCCGGCACGAATGCGAGCAAGCTCGTCCTGTAAGTAATTGGCAGCCGAATTCATGCGGTCTTCCGCTGCTTTCAAAGTTTTTTTAACGTCTAACATATTGAATTTATCTTTTTCAGTGTTTTATTGAGTTATCCGATAGTGATTACGTATTCGCTCATGAAGCTGGCTCCCGGCATGAGACGGTTCATGGCATGCCGTTCCTCGAAAGGTCCGTCGTATTCTTCCCAGTCGGCCACGCCATACCAGGGTTCGATACAAACGAAGGGCGCATTCTGTCCGGGCGGGCTCCAAATGCCAAGCAGCGGGGCCTTGGTCTCCACGGTCACGTGGGGCTCTCCGGTGAGGTCGAGGAGCTCGATTCGGCGTATCTGACTGTTGTCGAAGATATAGGTGTCAACGTCGAAGGTGTGCTCGTCGATGGGCATGACGTTGGCCTCATGTTGGATGTCGTAGTGTCCGGGCTGGAGGAAGTGGTTGGGGCCGAGCTTCAGGGTTTTGGGATCACCGTTGTCGAAGCGCAGGCGTGCCTTGAGGGGGCGTCCCTCTTTCCATCCTGGGACGAGGAAGGCGGGATGGCCACCGATCTGGAAATAGAGGTATTTCTTGTCGGTGTTCTCCACATGCCAGATGACGTGAATCTTATTGTCTTGAAGCTTGTAGGTGATGCCTAAGTTGAAGTGGAAGGGATACTGCCTGAGTGTTTCCTCGGTGTCGTGGAGGGCAAAGGTGAGCTGCTGCTCGCCCTTGGCTATGAGTTTGAAGTCAAGCCCGCGGGCCAGACCGTGCTGCTTCATCTGATAGGTATGACCGTGATAGCGGTATTGGTCGCCGAAGACGCGCCCTACTATAGGAAAGAGCACCGGCGAGCGCCCCGTCCAATATTTGGCATCTCCCCACCAAAGGTATTCCTCTCCTTTGGCATCTTTGATGCTTTGCATTTCGGCACCGTGTTCCGATACTTCCACGCTCAGTTTTTCGTTCTTTATTGTTTCCATTTGTTTGTTGGTTGAATGACTGATAGGTCATTTGCAAAGTTACGAAAAAGTTTGAAAAGTTGGTGTTTTTCTCAAGAATTATTCTTCGGCAGCTCGTATTTTCCGTTTATTTTGGTGGGCTCTACATGTAGGGCCACGTGGGTTTGTTCGCCGAATCTCTTTTTGAGGGCTCTTTCGATCTTGGTGGCATGGTTATGGGATTCGATGAGCGAGAGGTCACCGGGCATGCGCACGTGCATCTCGATAGCGATGTTACTTCCGATGCGTCGCGTACGCAGGTTGTGCACCTCACTCACGCAGGGCTCGCTCTCGGCGATGCTGCAAATTTCGGCCTCTACGTCTGCGGGAAGGCTTTTTTCCATGAGCTCGTCCACAGCCTGCTTCATGATGGAGAGTGCGGCTTTGATGATGAATAGGCTCACGACGACAGCCGCTATGGGGTCAAGTACGGTCCACTGGCTTCCCAAGAGAATGGCACCTCCGATGCCGATGGCTGTACCTATCGATGAGAGGGCATCGCTGCGGTGGTGCCAGGCATTGGTGATGACAGCCGACGACTGTGTCTGCCTGCCTACCTTGATGGTGAAGCGGTAAGCCCACTCCTTGAGGGCGATGCTCAGCAAGGCGGCAACGAGCGCAATGGTTCCTGGCTGGGCGGGCGGGTTTTCATCGATAGTCTGCCAGATTTTTACGATTCCGTTGGCCAGGATGCCCATGCCCACGCCCAAAAGTGCCACGCTGATGATGACCGAGGCAAGAGTCTCGTATTTGCCGTGGCCGTAGTCGTGATCCTCATCGACGGGCTTGTTACTGAGCTTGACGAAGATGAGTACAATGGCATCGGTTACGAAATCGGAGAGTGAATGCACGGCATCAGCAATCATAGCGGCAGAATGGCCTAAGATGCCGGCGGCGAACTTGAAGATGAGCAGCCCCACATTAATCAGGCTACCCCAAATGGTCACACGATAGATGGCCTTGTCTCTTTTCTGTTCCATAGTTATTCTGAATATTTATCTCAGTTCATATTAAAAAGCTACAGCATATCCTATGCCAAAACGCATTTGGCAGGACGTGGGAAGTCTGCTCTCGTGGTGCCAGGCGAGTTCTGTCTTCATTGTCAGTCCATCAATGGGGACGAAGTCTATGCCGAGAGTATAGCGGTGGATGGTCTGCTCTCTGTGGTCGAAGATACCATCGTAGCGCGCATAGGGCGAGAGCTGCATATCGGCTGTGACGTTCTGGAGCACGTCCAGTCCTGCCTCTACGCCATAGGTGTTTTTGTTTTGGGCTTGGGAGTAGACCGCTGACCCATCTATGGTGAGTCCATGCACGGCATAGAAGAAGTCGAAGACACTATAGAATTCGTGTCTTTTACCTTCGGGTGCGCCGATGTCTGTCGCGAGTTGCCCTGCATAGGTATTGCCATAATAGCAGCTGGCGCCCACATTGAGTCCCTGGGGCAAACGAAAGTCGAGGCGTGCGGCACCACCAGCCACCCGGCTGTCGCTGAGTGGTGCCCGACCATAGATATAGAATCCTGTGGTGAGCTTCCAATATCCTGCCTGGACTTCGGCGGTGATACCACCGTCGTGCCAGGTCATGGGCATGATTTCCGATTCGCTGATGGGATCGTAGATGGTAAGCGCAGGACCACCACTGTTGGTGATGCCCAGGGGCACTGGCACAATACCCAGCCCGAGGCGCATCGAACGGTCATGCCCTAAACTGGTTTGTCGTGTGAGGGCAAGCAGATTGGTATGGTAGTCGTTGCGTGCATTGTTGTCCCAGGCACCATTCTCTCTGAACCGCTCATATTCAACATTGGCTTCAAGGCTCCATCCTCTTCCAAGCCTTGCCGTGCCTTCTGCCAAGATATGTGGGAAGTCCCAAACCGTGGGATGATGTCGGTGGGTATGGTGACCATAGTTTACTTCCACCATGACACTTCCGTTTATGACCGGCTCTTTCGCAGTATCCGTTTGTGCTGTTGCATTCTCAATGCTAAAAGCATAGAGTGCAACGCACAATAATTCATAATTCATAATTCGCAATTCACAATGCATAATGAATAATCACGGCTTCTCATGACAATTAAACATTGTGCATATACATTATTTCGCTTCCACCTCGTCGATGAAGAACCAGGCAGGGAAGCCTACGCCGTAGTGCCATGCAGGACAGAGTCCGATAGTTTTCACCTGAACACGGATATACCGGGCTTCGACGGGCTGCTCACTCTTCACCTCAGCGGGGACAAACTTGATCTGACCGCTTCGGTCCTCCTCAAAATTGTAGGAGCCAAGTGAATGATAGGTCTTGTTGTCGGAAGAATAGGAGTAGGCCACACTCTTGGGCAGAAGTACCCAGGCTCCGCTCTGGAGCAGGAAGTCGGCAGATACGCTGCTGAACGTTTTCAAGCTGCCCATGTCGAGGATGAAGTCGGCATCGCGTCCTTCCCATCCCACCCAGCTCTCCACATAGGAGGCACCTCCATAGAGACCGTCGGTAAGGGCCTTTTCGGCGATGGGCTGATAGCGGGGCTCGGGTTTGCTGATCCAGATCACCTTGGCCCCTGCCGCCTTGTTGGTGTTGGCATGGGGCAGAAAGCGTGTGGTGTAGAGGCGACAATAGTCTTCCACCGTGTTGTTGCGCTCATTGAGCTGCGTCACGCCATAGCGGGCGGCTTTCATTCTGAAGTCTTCCACCTTGCGGGCCATGGCCTCTCGGTCGTTGCCATTCTCGGTGCGGGCTATTTCGAGTTCACTGTACTGAATGGGGAGACGGGCCATCTGCACTCTGCCCAAGAGGGTAGAGTCGTCGCCTACGGCAGCCTCAGCTTTGTCGAAGAGTTCGGCATAGGTGCGCATGAGCTTATGGTTGAGCATCCCGTTTTTGTGCGACACGGGTGAGTCGTAGATCCAAAGAGGCGTGCCGGATGCCAGCAAAGCTCCTTGCAGCAAGTTCTGGTATTTATACAGATAAGGGGCTGCCGCGCCATAATAACCATAAAGGAACTCGCGCATGAGTAAATCGGCATCCTGGTCGGGATTCCACATCAGCTTGGCTAACATATAGGCCCGCATTTCGGCAAAGTCGGTGCCACGCTGTCCGTTGACCTGTTCGAAGACCATCGTGGCATGGTTTTTCTTGAACAGGGCAAGATTCTTTTGCAGAATGTGGAAATTGGGGAAGGGCGTCACCATATTGTCGAAGTTGATGCCATAGTCCCAGATAAAGATGTTGTCGGAGATGCGTGCCCATCCTTCAAGGGCTTTCACGAAGTCGCGCCCCGATGCATTGTCGGTGAGAGGAACCTCACGCTTGCAGTCAATGTCGCAAAGCATAATGTTCACGTTCTTCAGCGGTTTCACATGCTTTGGCGGATGCATGCTGTAGAGGTAGGCGAGGGTAGAGAACTCCTTGTCGGGGAATCGTGCCGCAAGTTTGTTGAGAAACCTAATGAGGCTGCCCGATGGAGAGCCTTCATATTCGTCCACCTTCTTGCATTCGGGACACTGGCAATAGGTGTTGTTGCCGTCGTTCTGGCTGATGCTGATCATCTTCATGCCAGGATGCGCCTTGAAGATGGAGTCCACCTTATGGCAGACGAGTTCGAACAGCTCGGGGTTGGAGAGGCACCACTGTGAGTGGTCACCAGGGCGTCGTTGTCCGTTGATGAAGGAATAGTATTCCGGATGGCTCTTGCCATAGACCGAGGCGGGCAGAATTCTGTTGAAGGTGTGTACCCACAGGTCACCGGCGAAAATCTGATCCTGATGCTCCAGTCTGAACCAAGCCTCATAGTCGGGATCGTCGTTGCTATAGCTGAAAGTCTGGCGGAATCGGAATGCCGGCGAGTCGGCGAGCGAGAATTGCGGCAAGGTTATCGTGCGGTTAGGCATCAATGTATAGGCATCCTTTGCCCAGTAGTCTACACACATATAGCGTTCAAGCAGCGTACAGACACCATAGAGCGTGCCCTTGCCTCCACCGGTGGAAACAGAGAGCTCGCCCGGGCGGCAGGTGATCTCATAGCCGTCTTCACCCACCGTGGCAGCAGAGCGTCCCAACATCACAGCGGCCATTCCCTTTCGGGGACCGGGGGCCAGAGGCAGAGTGGTGCCCGATATGCGTTCCACAAACTTGTTGAGCATCCTGGCGGCTGCCGTGTCGACTGCCGTAGGCTGCTCAAAGACGATACAGGCTTTCGGACGGCCATCCTTCACCAGTGTTACCTGTGCTTGGGCAGTATTATTAATGCATAATGCACCATGCATAGTGCATAATAAAAAAGCTCTGAGCAACAATTGTGAAGTGTTCATTCTATTACTTGTTTTCCTTGTTCTACTATATTATAATGTATTATGCATTATCTTCCATTCTCCGTTGCTGTCGAGGGAATATTCCCGTCCGTCGGCCTTGACGGTGATGCGGTAAACAGTGCGGGCGGCATCGAGACGAATCTCCGCGCCCTTGGGTAGCCGTAGACTGTCTTTAGCGTGGACACCAAGGAGAGCTACGAGCGATGGGGCAAAGTGTCCGTGCTGTCGGCGGTAGTCGTCCTGGGCATAGTATAAGGACCACATCAACTGGTAGACTTTCAGATCGTAGGGATAACTGAACTCGGCTCCTTCGTGTCCAGCCAACATCACGTAGGCCCAACGCTCGGGCATGTGCATGTCCACCTTTCCCGTGGGACCCCACACCCAGTTTTCCTCCGGACCTCCCTTCTTGAGCCATTCCACGCGCGAGAAGTCGAGTCTCAGCCACCGTCCTTCTTGGAGCGGGTTGTCGAAGCTGGTGGCAATGGCCTTCCGGGGGATGGCCATCTCCACTGTCCATCCGCGGTCGGTGTCGGAGGAATCATTGAGTGTGCCGTCACAGTGTACCGCCGTCTGGAGTCCAGGACAGTCCCACTGCATGAAGAAGTTGCCGTCCACGCGATAGGGGCGGTCGAGCATAAGGTCGAAGACCGTGTTGAGAGCGTTGAGCTCTATCTCGAAATATGCCCTTCCGTCACCGTCGGGATCGATGAACACCTCGAAGTCGTTGTCCTTATAGATGATGGTGTCGCGCTGCTTGAGCAGTGCCTTGATATTGGGTTCTTCCAGTTCGGCCCCTATGTAGAGAAAGTCGTTGTCCCAAAGCATTTTGGCCCGTGTGCGGTATTTGGGGCGTGGGAAACCCTCCCCACTGATGTCGACAAAGGCGGCCGTATAGGGTGCGCGCTGCCATTCTTCCTCGTTGAGCAACCCGTCGATTGTGAGGGGCGTCTTGGCTTTCAGACAGACGTAGGTGGGCGGCGGGGTAAGCATTCGCCCGTACTGCTCCACGAGGGGTGTCCCTGCCTCAGCCACCCCAGTTGAGGCAAGGGCAAGGAGAAACATAAACCACTTTTTTTTCATATCGTTCTTCTGTCTATATGGATTTGATACTGCAAAAATACAAAATAGTTAGGAAAAAGCCCATACCATCATGAATAATTCATTGTTTAGGTGTAGTCGCAAAGAATTATTAGGGCTGTGGCAACTGCCGTATTGTTGGATGGCGACCGCCACACAGTTGTATGGCTACTGCCACACAGTTGTATGGCTACTGCCACACAGTTGTATGGCTACCGCCACACTGTTGGATGGCGAGCGCCATATTTCGTTTTTTTTTCTACAGTGTGCAGTTGCTTTTTCCTATTTGGTTGTCAAATCCGCTCCGTCCGGAAAAAATTGGATCAATGGTGGAACAGGCAGGACCAAGCTTGAAGCCATTTCTATTGCAACAAAAATCGCCCAAAAGATTCCAAAGGGAAAAGATTTTGAGGTTTACGTAGATTATCACGACGATGGTAGCTTCACGGTCTACTACCGTTTGGTGAAATAGCATCACGTTTGCTGCCCAGGAGGATGGAGCGGGTAGCACCTTGTGTGGAATGATCAAGGCTGGGCTTATTGCTCAGCCTTTTTCGCGAAAGTCTTGGCGCGCATGCTCCTCGCGTCAATAACGATGAGACGCCTGGCGGCGGGGGCAATGGGCGCGTCAGCTTGCGGAAAGATTATTTTTTCAACCCACTTGTAGCCAAAAAATGAGGAAAAAGTTGGCAGGATATTATATTTTTCTTATTTTTGCATCACAAAAATCAACATCAACAAAACAAATGGACGACTATCACGCGGAAAACGTCAAGAAGAGAGCGTGAGGATGAGCCTCTGAGGCTAATCCCCACCTTGTTGACTTGTCTTTGGAGATTAGCAAAATGAAAACATATTGGAATATCAATGAAAAGTTGACTGCCCTCAAGGAGTGGCAGCCCAACTGCTGGATTCAAGTGACCTGCCCAACCGACGAAGATCAACGGGAACTGATGGAACGCTATCATATTCCCGATTACTTCCTTTCCGATATCAGCGATACCGATGAGCGTGCCCGTTATGAATACGACGACGGTTGGATGCTTATCATCCTCCGTATACCCTACGTGAAGGAAATTCGCTCTCGCACGCCCTACACTACCGTGCCTTTGGGCATCATCCACAAGCGCGACGTCACGATAACGGTGTGCTTCTTCGAGACCAATATGATGATCGACTTTGTCAGCTATCAGCAGAAGCGTGGCGTTGGGTTTACCGATTACGTGGATTTGATCTTCCGCCTGTTCTACTCAAGCGCCGTGTGGTATCTGAAGCGACTCAAGCAGATCAACGCGCTGATCGAAAAGGCCAAGCACAATCTCGATCACGAGGTGAACAATGAGAACCTTATCGGGCTGAGCCGGTTGCAGGATTCGCTGACCTATTTCATCACTTCCATCCGTGGAAATGAGAACCTGCTCTCAAAATTGAAGTTCAAGCTGCAAGTGGACGAGTTGGATGCCGACCTCATCGAAGATGTCAATATCGAGATGACGCAGGCCCGTGAGACTACCAACATCTATTCCGATATTCTGGAGTCGACGATGGACACCTATTCGAGCATCATCAATAACAACATGAACACCGTGATGCGTACGTTGACATCGGTGTCGATCATCATGATGTTTCCCACACTCATCGCCTCCCTCTTCGGCATGAACCTCATCAACGGAATGGAACAAAATACATGGGGATTTCCCATCGCATTGATCATTTCAGTTCTTGTGAGTGGGCTGAGTTGGTGGATTCTTCGTGCAAAAAGGCTTTTATAAGACATTTGAATCAAAAAAAACGCAAATTTCGTGTGGTTTTCAATTTTTTTTGTTTAGATTTGCAGCGAATAAGGTGGCGACAAATTTCTGTTGCCATCGGGAATACTTATATCATAACTAAAAGTTAAATGATGGACTCTCAAGAGAACGCCCTGAATCAGGGGACATTGGATGAGCAGAAGCCGAACCAAAATGCTTCTGAGATCAAAGCTACGGAAACCAAGGACAAAACAACGGACGCCAAGGTGCCCGAGGAAAAAACTGCGGCTGACGAAGCTCAAACAGAAACGGCTGCTGCCGACGATGTTAAACCACAAGACGAAGCTCAGAAGACAGAAACTCCTGCGGCTGAGGATAACGGGGTGAAAGGAGATGACCTTGCGCACAAGGTCTACAAAACCAAGAAAGAGGTGCTGGAACGCACTCGGCAAATCGCGCAGGAAGTAGACAATCCCGACAAGGATGAGGTAGACCACTTGAAAACCATGTTCTATAAACTGCACATCGCCGAGCGCGAGAAGGAACAGAAAGAATATCTCGAAGCTGGTGGCGACCCCGAGAAATATCAGGTGAAACCCGATGAGGACGAGGAAGCTTTCAAGGCTGAGATGACCATCATTCGTGAGAAGCGTGCCAAGATCTTCCAGCAGCAAGAGGCCGAGAAGCAGGATAACCTGCAGAAAAAACTCGACATCATAGAGAAGATTAAGGCTATGGCGACTTCGCCCGAGCAGGCCAATAAGAGCTACAACGACTTCAAAACCCTGCAGCAGGAATGGAAAGAAATCAAAGCAGTTCCTGCCGATAAGGCTAATGAACTCTGGCGCAACTATCAGCTCTATGTGGAACAGTTCTACGACCTGCTCAACCTTAATCGCGAAGCCCGTGAATATGACTTCAAAAAGAATTTAGAGAAAAAGACTCATCTGTGTGAAGAGGCCGAGAAACTCGCCGACGAGCCAGATGTGATCAGTGCCTTCCATCAGTTGCAGGAACTCCATCAGCAATATCGCGAGACAGGACCCGTGGCCAAGGAAAAACGCGAGGAAATCTGGAGCCGCTTCAAAGCTGCCTCTACGGTCATCAACAAGCGGCATCAGCAGTTCTTCGATGATCTGCGGGCCAAGGAGGAAGACAACCTCACACGCAAGACTGCCTTGTGTGAGAAAGTCGAAGCTATCGCAAAGCAAGAGAATAAAGGAACTGCTGACTGGGAACGCCACACGAACGAAATTATCGACGTCCAGAAAGAATGGAAGACCATTGGCTTTGCACCGCAAAAGATGAATGTGAAGATCTTTGAACGCTTCCGCGCCGCCTGCGACGATTTCTTCAGCCGCAAGGCAGAGTTCTTCAAGGAACGCAAGGCCATGCTCTATGAAAACGTGGGGAAGAAAAAAGCCCTTGTTGAGAAAGCTCAGGCCTTGACCGATTCCACCGAATGGAAGTCAACATCCGACAAGCTCATCGCCTTGCAGAAAGAATGGAAGACGATAGGACCTGTGCCCAAGAAAATCGGTGACAAACTCTGGAGCGATTTTCTTGCAGCCTGCAATCACTTCTTTGAGGCCCGTAACACAGCAACAAGCAGTGTTTACAATGAGGAGAAGGCCAACTTGGAAAAGAAGCGTAGTATCGTTGCCCAACTCAAGGAAATAGCCGACAAGGCTGAATCCGACGCTCAAGACAAGGTGATGGATCTCATCGATGAATACAATGCCGTTGGCCATGTGCCCTTCAGAGACAAGGATAAGATTTACAAAGAGTACCACGACATTTTGGACCGCTTGAATAAGGAGCTCAATATCTCTGTGGCCCGCCGTAAACTCGACAATTTCAAGAGCAATCTGAAGAATATTGCCAAGCATGGCGATGAGGCTATTGACAATGAGCGCGCCCGCTTGTTCCGTCGTTACGAACAGCTGAAAAGTGAGATCAATACCTATGAGAACAACATAGGATTCCTCAATGTGAGCAGCAAGAAGGGAAACAGTCTGATCGACGAGATGAACCGAAAGGTTCTGAAACTCAAGGATGAGGCCAAGTTGCTCTACGAAAAGATCAAAGCCATCGACACGGCCAACAGGGAAGAGCAAAATTCCCAACAGGAAGCGGGTAGCAAACCGGAAACAGAATCACATTGATTTATATTTGTCAGAGGGCCTTACATAGACCCTCTGATTTTTTTTCTTAGGGACAGGGTTGTCCTTGTGTTACATCTGGCAGTTGATGGCTTACCGTAAGGTTTGGCATTGACGGTGCCTCATCCGAAATGATTTGCCTATCAGACATGATTAAAATAAAGCTTCTTTTTCTTTTCAGTATAGCATTTCTTTTCCTGAGTCCGACGCGTTCTCCCCTTACAGCATGGACACCGGAAGCCGTTGTGAGCCAGGCTGAGGTTGAACGCTATGGTTTGAACCGTTGCTTTACTGCCGTACCCATTCCCGACAATATATTTCAACGTATGCGGGGCCATTCCTATCCATCAAACTGTAACGTACAGCGCGCCGACCTTAGATACCTCAAGGTGCTCCACTATGATTTCAACGGCCGAATAAGGTTGGGTGAAATGGTTTGCAACAAGTCTGTAGCCAACGACCTGCTCTTTGTCTTCCGTCAGCTCTACCACAAGCGATACGCCATCGGGAGCATGAGGCTCATTGATGATTTTGGGGCAGACGACGAACACTCGATGCAGGCCAACAACACCAGCTGCTTCTGCTATCGAAAAGTGAAGGGACAGATAAGACTCTCAAAACATGCGCTTGGACTCGCGGTAGATGTAAATCCTCTTTATAATCCTTGTGTGCGTACCATCCGAGGAAGGAGAAGCGTACAACCGGCCAATGGGTTGCCATATATAGACCGTAAGGCTGCGTTCTCCCACAAAATTTCGCGGGAGGATGTGGCTTACAAGTACTTCACTCAACGGGGCTTTCGCTGGGGAGGGGCCTGGAGATCGTTGAAGGATTACCAGCACTTTGAAAAGTGATGAGCATGACCAACATATTTTCTGATCACATTGAAATATATTGGACTTTGCTCTTGAAAAAATAAGTAAAAACCCATGGATGAATGTCTGAACGTCATCCATGGGCTTTTTTCTTGTTCTCTGTTAAAGGAGAGTCGAAGTTACATCAGAGACTACTTATTACAGCATGTTTTCAAACCTCTTTGTCTTCGTCTGAAGTTTTTCTGTGCTTGGGCAAACGGCGGTTCCGCCTCAGCGAGTCAGTGATGATCCACTGCAACTGGCCGTTGATGCTGCGGAACTCGTCGGCGGCCCACTTCTCAATAGCGTCCATCGTGTCAGCGTCCACACGGAGAATGAAACTCTTTGTACTGTTCGCTTTCTTTGCCATTTGCCTCAACGTTGTTACATATTCAAAGTTCCCGTGTTGACAACAGGCTGAGCCGTGTCGTCACCGCAGAGGACGACCATCAGATTACTCACCATGGCTGCTTTCTTATCGTCGTCGAGTTCAACAACGTTTTCCTCTGAGAGTTTGTCCAGCGCCATCTTCACCATGCTCACCGCACCCTCTACGATCTTTTCACGTGCCATGATGATGGCCGAGGCCTGCTGGCGGCGTAGCATGACAGCAGCAATCTCGGGTGCGTAGGCAAGGTAGTTGATGCGGGCTTCCACCACTTCTATGCCAGCCAGGTCAAGGCGGTTGCGAAGTTCTTCCTCCAGTTCTTTATTGATGGCCTCTCCGCCACCGCGTAGCGTAAGCTCTGATGCCTGTCCGTCGGCTTCATCGTAAGGGTATTCACCAGCAACTTTGCGCAATGCGGCATCACCCTGGATCTTTACAAAGTTCTCATAGAAAGCCATGCGGCTTTGTTTGGTATCCATGGCGCTGTCGTTGGCATCCACTTCGAAACAGGCTCTGTAGGTGTCGTGGAGTTTCCACACCAGCACTTGGCCGATTAGCACGGGGTTGCCCGACTTGTCATTGACTTTGATGGGTTCGGCATCGAGATTGCGGGCACGGAGTGAGAGATTTTTGGTGCTGTAGAATGGATTCACCCAAAAGAACCCAGTCTTTGTGAATGTGCCGCGGTATTTTCCGAAAAACATCATCACGCGTGCTGTATTGGGCTCAAGCATCATGAAACCGGTCATACAGAAAAGTGCACCTAAGAAGATCAAGGATACCAATACGACCACGCTGATCTGAAGGGCATTGCTGCAGTCTGAATTGATTACGACGAGAACAGCTGACGCAATCAACAAAGCAAGAAGAACGAATAACATCAGAAATCCATTCACTACTTTGCCCATAAAGGCGAATTCTTTTTTCTCCATAATAGTAATTTTTAGTTGTTGAAATTGATATCATTTTGATATTGCAAATATATAAAAAAAACGATTACCAAAAAAAGCTTTTTCTAATATTTTCTTGTGGGTATGAAGGTTCTTAACAGGTTCTTTATCTTTTTGTTACCGTTGCTACAATTTTTGTGATCTGATACATAATAAATGGAAGTCTCGCGAGGCTCCCCGTAATTTACATCCTTTTTAATAGTCTCCTCTATGGAGACCTAAGTCAATCTATTTGTTGTACTACTGCTGCTTACCGATTTTTCTTTATTTGTGAATGTCTGGACAGGCTTCTTTTCAAATGGGTCGACCTTGATTGATTAGCAGACTTTCGGTTTGTCTGCGTCGTTTCAAATCTTTTTTGTTTCACAGTGCTTTGCTATTATTTCCTATTCAGATGCCTAAAGCACCTTTTTGTGATGGCAAAGGCAAGCTTTCTGTTAGTTACGTCCCAATTTGTTCAATCAAAGGGCATCTTTTTTAAGCCAATTAGCTGTTTGATAAGATATTGAGGTGAGAGCTCC
>SAMEA3663095__coassemble_886_pt1 | contig 38903 bp, 29 predicted proteins | sample SAMEA3663095__metabat2_low_PE_016 | metagenome-assembled genome bin SAMEA3663095 (sample SAMEA3663095) | pig gut metagenome | biome: pig gut; feature: pig-associated habitat; material: faeces | place: France | collected 2012
TTTTATGCGCTCTGCGCAATTTTACGCGATAGCGATTTTCGTCACGGGCAGGCTTTGTCCCCCGTGACTATTTTCCAAAAACTTATTCTCGATTAGGGTGACGCATTATCGCAAGCACCCCATTCGCCTTGTGCTTTCCCCTACGGGCATCCTTATCATTTCTTGTCCGCAGGGCATAGCGTTTAGATCATTGAAATCTCTTGTCTGAAAGGCATGCAAACAGAATGGAGGACAGTTTTTGGATTTATGATCTATCCTTTATTCTCGCCAAGATGAAATCCCTTAGGTCGTCGCCGGGGGAGAGACCAAGCTTCTTGCGGATGTTGCCCCGCACCGTACCCACATTGCTCAAACTCTTCTCCGTGGCCACGGCAATCTCCTTGAGCGTCATGTTCTTCAAGATCAGTCGGGCCACTTCGAGTTCCGTGGGCGAGAGCTGGGGAAAGATGGTCGACAAGTCCACGATCTTATCTCTGCGTTCGTTCTGCAAGTGCTCTCCCAAGGCGATCAGATTATGACGGGTGCGCTCCGAAAGATTCCCCAGCACCTTATCGTCTATTCCATCGTCGCGACCTGCTTCCCGGCTCAGTTGGATGAGAGTCAAAGCCTCTGCCTTGCCCATGTGGAACATGCCGAGCACACCCTCCTGAAACATTTTATAGTCGCTGATCTCTCGGCTTGTCGACCTCACTATACGCTGCATTACAAAAGAATAGAGCCATATCCCCACCATGGCATAGAAGATGAGCAATACAAACTGGTTCAACATCACTTCTGGACAGATGGCATAGGCCGCGCCAACCGAAAGCGTATACATGGCAAAGACCACCGTAGGCGCCTTGGGAACCAGACTAATGCACACGACGACCAAATTGCAATAAGACAAGATTTCGTTGAGCAGCAAGAGCTTCTGGTGGGCTTCAAGCCAGTCGGGGCCGGTCATTGCAGCGAGAAACACTATGCGTACACACTCAAAAAACTGATAAGAAAAGGTCAAAACGAATAATGCCTTTGTCAAGCGTAGCCTCCCCGATAGAAAGAGGACGAACAGAACGACACTGCTCAGCCACATCCCGACGGAGATAGCCTGCAGATAAATTCCCTTCTGACCGATGAGTCCGAGCGCAAAGTGCAGGGGCATGCCGATGATGGTAAAGACGGAATATACCAAATACATCATCAACTGAATCTGTTCTATACGGTTTCTACAATGCTTGTACAAAAAGGCTTTGATACCTACTTTGATGTTAGAGACTGATTTCACAATAAACGCGTATATTTGATAACGTTAATATTTATCCATGCGCAAAAGCTATTAATAGTTGGTTTGAGAGGGCACGATCGACAACAGATAATTCCTCAGGTCATCATCAGGCCTCAGACCGAGCTTTTTGCGGATATTTCCACGCACGGTACCCACATTACTCAGACTTTTCCCTGTAGCCACGGCAATCTCCTTGAGCGGCATGTTCTTCAATATCAATCGGGCCACTTCGAGCTCTGAGGGCGAAAGCTGAGGGAAGATGGTCGACAAGTCCACCATCTTATCTCTGCGTTCGTTCTGCAAGTACGCTCCTAAGGCGATCAGATTGTTACGGGTGCGCTCCAAAAGATTCTCCAGCACCTGATCGTCTATTCCATCGACGCGACCTGCTTCCCGGCTCAGCCGGATGAGAGTGATAGCCTCGGCCTTGCTCATGTGAAACATGTTGAGCACACCATCTTGAAACATTTTATAGTCGCTGATCTCTCGGCTTGTCGACCTGAACAGGTGATGCATCAGCAAAGAACAGATCCATACTCCCAACATTGAATAGAAAAACAGCAGCACAAACTGAGACAGCATTATTTGCGGACATATCACGTAGGCCACGCCCGTAAACAGCGTAAACAGTGCCATGATCACTGTGGAGGCGTTGGGCACCAATCCCATGCAGACCACGAGAATGTTGAAAAGCGACAAGATATCATCCACCGTCAACATTTTCTGAGAGTAGATCATATTTTCAGGACGGGCCATGACGGCAATGAGAACGATACTCAGACCCACCGCAAACTGAAGACAAACGGACAGCCAGAAAAAAGTCGTTTTCAAATGCATACGTCCTGACAGGTAGAGAGCTAAAAATACAAAGCAGCACAGCCATTCTACGAAGGAGATCGTGCGAAGCAGAAAGCCCTCTTGACCTATCAGGCCAAAACCAAAATGTAAAGGCATACCGAAGATGATCATCACCGAATAAACCAGATAGACCACCAACTGCATCTCCTCCTTACGGTCAATACAACGCTTGGAAAGAAAAGAACGAAAATGCGACATTATGGGGGGGGTATTTGATTGTATCATGCTGCAAATGTACGAAATTCCTCTGACTTTTGAACCTTTTTGCACCTATTTTTTTGCTCTTTGAATCAATTTTCCGTAAATCATCTTTGAAATCACTCGTAAAAAACCTAAATTTGCAACTGACAACCCGAACAACACCTGCATGGGCCAGCGATATTTCTAACCAGTAGAATAGACATGGCTTGTGTGCATTAATGACCACCAATAACAATCAAGACATCATCAATAAAAATCAAACCATAATAACATGAAACATTTATTTTCAAACACAAAAAGATCCAGATTACGTTCTGCTCTTATTTTACTTTTGATAGGATGCATTACAGCTCTGTCTGCTTTGCCGGCCTACGGGCAGGACGTGACCATCTCGCCCTCATCGGGGCACCTTATCGCGGCTTTGACCTACGAGAATGAGGTGGGATTCGAAAACGGCTGGTCGGCATTGTGGCGACACAACCAGCTACCGCTCTCGCTGCATGTGTCCGACAAGCCCGACCTCACGGCCAGTGGTGTGCTGAAAGATCCGGCAGGAAACATCCGGCTCGACACCAAGCGCAACCTCTATGTGCTGATGGGTGGCCAGACTGTCACCACCCACATGAGTTTTTCTCTGCCCAAAGGCTTCCGCTTCACGGGCTACCGAATGGTGTTGCTCAACGACATGAACGGCCAAAGCTATGGCGGATTCGACCTGGCATCGATAAGTAAGCGAATGTATGAGACCAACAGCTCGTTCAGCTACTCTTCGCCTCTTGCCTCTACTGCCGAAATGAGTGGCAACAACGACAGCAAAGAGTATGTCATTGAGCGTACCAGCAAGACGGAGACAGACATGGGCAACAACCTCTATTTCTACTTCTGGCGGGCGTCTAACGCTTTCTATGGTGCTACCATCAAGTCCATCGAACTCTACTTCACCGCCGAGGCTGAGTTCCAGGCCGAGGGCGTGCCGGGATCTCCCGACGAGATTATCAGTAATGGCGTGAACATGGTGGGCTCTGAGTTCACCACGGGCAAGCTCGACCTTGGCGTGGTGAAGCCCAATACGAAGAGCGGCGTAACCTATTATAGTTACGACTACCAGAACGTCATCGACCTCACCGCCAAGAACTGGCTCTATCAGGAAAATGCCGTGACCGCCGGCAAGTTGCCCGAGACCGCCGGCAGCGGAAATATTCAGGTGCTCCGCAACGACGGTAAACTCTACTATGCCCTCGGCAACGGCACCTATTATATAGAGACGCCCACCGAGACCAAGAACCAGAACGGCAAGTCCATCCCCTTGGGCTACCGTATCACGGGCGCGAAAATCAATGCCCACTATGGTACGGCAGCCGGCAGTTCTATCGTAAGTTTCGACAGTAAGACGGGTACCATCTCTTATACAACGAGTGGTTGGTGGGGCACCACGTATTATTTACAGACAAACGGATCATGGAACACCAGCCCGCAGACCAAGTGGACGCTCACTGAAACCAACAAGCTGCAGAGTGGCAACTACTATCTCACCGTTCAGAAATACACTTCGAATGGAAGAACCAGTTATATTGCCAATGGAACGACCAACAAAGACGAAGCCAGTGCCTTCACCATCAGCAACAATCAGGTGAAGTATGGCGATCTGTATCTCTCCCGTTATTCTAACGATCGTGCCCGATTCTATTCGGATAACGATTATGCCGCTACATGGACAGCCAACACTGGCTCTGTCACCAACCCTGCCTACACGCCCTCTGACTTTACCCTCAGTCTCTACGGCACCAACGGCAAAGATATGAAAGAAATGGCAAAGGTTAGCAACAACGACAAGGATCTTACACTTGAGGTAGACGGATTGAACAACGACGCCGTGAAGTTCACCATCTCGGGATTGAAAGAGGATACCAAGGCTCTCATCACCTACAACCTCAAGATGGAGCAACTCAACCCCTTCATCAACACGCTCGACATCGTGTGCCACTCCAAGAAAATGGAGGGACAAACGATTACCCAGCAGTTCACCAGCAACGACTTCCAGGTGGCCGGCGGAGCATTCCACTTCTACGTTCCCACCGCCTTTGCCGACAAGGACAACAACTGCACGTTCACCTTCGAGAACCTCACCAGCAAGTACATGGATTCCACCTACGGCCATGGCACCAACGGCAACGGCCGAAACTACTTCGTCAAGTCGGAGTATTACAATACCTATGGTGACGGCATGCAATACACCGCCACGGGCAATGAGGATGCCTCTACGAAGGTGAGCACTACTATGTGCGCTGACCAGCCCTTCAAGTACAACAACGCCCACGAGCTGGCCAACGACAATGTGAGCGCCACAGCCGCCACTCTCGAGGAGTATCCTTATTCTGAGGCTCGCTACACCGCATCCGACGGTTCGGGCACCGTCACGGGCAAGCCGGGCACCTTCACGAAAAACATTGAATTGGCCGTCAACGATGATGCCAAGGACTGCTACCTCACCACCGGTGACGAGACACGCTACAACATCGCGCCCACCACAGCCATGGAGCACCGCTACTATGCTTTCTACCTCATGAAGATCGACCTGGATGTGAAGGAGTATGATGCCTACTGCCGCATGACAAAGCTCTACGACGCCACCTGCTACGAGGGCGACAAGGAGAAAGCCATGTGGGGCGGTACCTTCGAGGCCTACGATAAGGGATATGCAGGAGTAACGGGGCATCAAATACCCAGCGACCAGGCCTTCCTGAGCGTCAGCATGATGGTGGATGCACTGATGGCTGCAGAGACACAACATAACTTTACGGCCGACCAGGTGCTCTACCTCGACTACACCAATCTCTACTCTGTACTCGTGGAGAGCAAGGAGAGCATGGCTGCCATGAAAGCGAAGCTCAACCCCAACTGCCTCATCTTCTTCCCCGAGCGCACCACCTACAACGAGGACAACTATGTGTCGAAGACCCAGAGCGGTGACTACCGCGCCTGCAAGAACATCGTCATCACCGACAAGCAGCCGTTCTACTCGCCCTATAAGATCACGGTGCCGGCAGAAAACTACGCCTCCTATAAACGCAAGATCACCACTCAGATGAACGGCAAGGCCACGCTCGCCACGCTTGTGCTGCCCTTCTCCATCGAGCTGAGTGAAGGTGTGCACAGCAACAACAACAGCAGCTTCACGCTCTATCAGATGAACAGAGAAAATTGCCTGTCGACTGACAGCGATACCGGTGGTGAAGGAACCAACTTCAAGGACAAGGCAACCTTCAGTAGAGTGGATGCCCCGAGGACCACACCCAATACGCCCTATATGGTGGAAGTGGAGAAAGGGTCGGCCGACGACAACACCTCCTTCGAAATCCAGCAGAAAGGCTCAGACATCTTCGCCACGCCCGATGGCATGAATGAAGACTACACCTTCGTGGGCGAGACGGCCACGGGTAAGATCGGCAATTCCAATTATACTTTTACGAACTACGGATCCTATTCCGGCAAGAAGCTCGACAAGAGCACGGGCTGGTTCTACTTCGCACGAAACAAGTTCTACAACTCGAAGAACCTCACCGGTAAGTACTTATACATGTATCCCTTCCGTGCCTACTTCGGCTACACCAACGGTGGCAGTGCCAAGGATATGGACGGATTCGAAGTTTCGTTCGACGAGCCGACATCCATCGGTTTCACCCCAACCGTCAGCGACGACGGACTGAACATCAAGGGTGGACACGGCAGACTGACACTGTACGCCTCCAGCGAGACACCCGTCAGCATAGCTTCCGCATCAGGAGTTCTCGTATGGCGAGCAACGGTTGAGCCCAACCAGCAGCAGACGGTCACTCTGCCTTCGGGACTCTACATCGTGAATGGAAAGAAGGTAATCATCCGCTAAACATAATCAATCATGAAAAAACAATATATCCAACCTCATACCGGATTGATCCCGGCTTTCGAGTTGCCTACACCCTTGGCTGGATCACCGCAGCCCGACCATGGCGATGCCAAAGAGTCAGAATTCGGCTTTGACACGGAAGACTCCAATCCTTGGAACTCAGGGAATAACCCAGATTATGATCCCTGGAAATAAACATCGGTCAATGTTGCCGATCTCCTGAACGATTCACCTTTAGCGGCCGTTATCTTCTCCTTAAGATAACGGCCGCTGCTTATGAAAGCATCCACCTCCATACGCTATATCGTGTATGATAAGGAAGTGAAACAGAATATACACAAACTGCCGTTGCCCCGCAATGAGGCAACGGCAGTTTTTCATGTACGATGCTTTATTCCTATTGATAAATTTCTTTGAGCTTGGCAGCGAGTGCAGTGCCGCGGAGGTCGCTGGCCACAATCTTGCCCTGTGGGTCGAGGAGCACATTGCTGGGAATGCTGTTCACGCCGTAGGCCGTGTGGGCAGCACTGTTCCATCCCTTGAGGTCGGACATCTGAGGCCAGTCCATGCCCAAGTCCTTGACCGCTTTCTTCCAAGACTCAGCCTTGGAGTCGAAGCTCACACCGACGATCTCAAAGCCCTTGGCCGCATGGTAGCGCTGATAGGCTTCCACCACATTGGGCATCTCCTGACGGCAGGGACCGCACCAGGAAGCCCAGAAGTCAACGAGCACATAGTTGCCCTTGCCAGCCCACTGGCTGAGTTTCACCGTCTTTCCGCTCATGTCCTGCATTTCCAAATCTGTGAACATCAGTCCGGGGCGACGTTTCTCCAAGGCTTTGAGCTGCATCTTGGGCCGCTCCATCAGTTTGTTGCCATAGTAAGCAGCCGTGGGGTCGAGCATAGCGTTAAGCTCGTCGTAGTCGAAACCGTAGAAAGCCTGCGCCAGATAAAAGGCCGGCGTGACATCGCCCTTGTGATGCGCCACATACTGCTTCAGGGCATCATTCTGTTGTCTCTCTATTTGTTCCTCCTGCTCGGCGAGTGACTCGATTTTAGCGGCGTAACCTAAATTCTCAGCCTGCTCACTCAGCTCCTGCTGCTCCTGATAGAGTTTCATGGCTTTCTGGTCAAACTCGGTCATAGTATTCTGGAACTCGGCAAACTGCACGTTGAGCGGCGACCCCGTCAAGGAGCCGTTCTTGAGATTCATCGTCACGGGCGTACGATCGTTGACCATCGTCAGTCCGCCCTCCTTTCCAGAGATGACAGAGATGAAAGCATTGACAGGAGCCGTTCCCTCCACAGAGAACTTGCCATTGTTGACAGCAATCTGGCGCATGGACTTCTGGTTGAGATCCTGCACCACCACAACCTGTTTCACGGAGTCGGGTACCCTTCCGGTGATGACATATTTCACATCTTGCGCCTTTGCGCCAAGCGCAAAGACTGTCGCAAAAGCCAAACTTAGGATTTTTCTCATATTATTCATGTTTTGTCTATTTTTGATGATTAGCCGCAAAAATACAACAATAAAATCAATAAACGCCATATTTATGGATTTTTTTCATTACCTTTGCAGCCCCAAACGATAATCCAGAATTGACCCACCCATGATTCCCGATGCAAATTGCGGATTATCAAAGAGTGCTTGAACACCTCTTAAAAAACAAGAAATGGAAAAAGATAAGAAAGTGAGCGTGCTGTTTATGCTTTTCAGCATACTCTTTTGCGTTTGTCTCATCACGGCCAACGTACTCGAAACAAAGCAAATCGCCATCGGTCCTGTCAACCTGACGGGCGGACTGTTGGTTTTTCCCGTATCGTATATCATCAACGACTGCGTCTGCGAAGTGTGGGGCTACCGCAAGACCCGGCTGCTCATCTGGATGGGCTTTGCCATGAACGCCTTCTTTGTTGTCATGGGAGCTCTCTGCGATGCCATTCCCGGTGCGCCCTACTGGCACAACGAGGAAGGATTCCATGCCGTTTTCGGTTTGGCTCCCCGCATTGCCTGTGCCTCTTTCGTGGCCTTTCTCTGTGGCAGTTTTGTCAATGCCTACGTGATGAGCCGCATGAAGATTGCCGACGGTGGCCGTCATTTTTCGCTCCGTGCCATCTGGAGCACAGTGTTGGGCGAGAGTGCCGACAGCGTGATCTTCTTTCCCTTAGCGTTGGGCGGTGTGGTGCCGATAACAGAACTTCCCAAGCTCATGCTGTGGCAAGTGGTGCTGAAAACACTCTACGAGGTAGTGGCACTGCCCGTTACCATCCGTGTGGTAAAGGCTTTGAAACGTCATGAGGGTGAGGATGTCTACGACGAGGGAATCTCCTACAATGTGCTGAAGATATTCAACCTTTGACCGCATATTATTTCGGCGGAATGCGAGAGCAGTGGGGCTTTCGAGCTCATCATGGAGAATAGTCCCGTGAATGTTTGTCAGATGTTTTAGCAATCCGTCGAGAACAGATACAACAGACAACAAGAATAGCAAGAAAATGGAAAGAAAAGAAGAAGGGTTGAAGGCACTCGGAACCAAGACCCAATACAAGAGCGACTATGCGCCTGAGGTTTTGGAGACCTTTGAAAACAAACATCCCGAGAACGACTATTGGGTACAGTTCAACTGTCCGGAGTTTACCAGTCTCTGCCCCATCACAGGGCAGCCCGACTTTGCCGAAATCCGCATCAGCTATGTGCCGGCAGAAAGGATGGTGGAGAGCAAGAGCTTGAAACTCTATCTCTTCAGTTTCCGCAATCATGGCGACTTTCATGAAGACTGCGTCAACGTGATCATGAAAGACCTCATTCGGTTGATGGCCCCGAAATATATCGAGGTGACAGGATTCTTCACGCCCCGTGGCGGCATCAGTATCTATCCCTATGCCAACTATGGGCAGCCGGGAACAAAATGGGAAAAGTTGGCCGAGCACCGGTTCTTCAACCATGGCATGGATGCAACAGGCAACAAATAGAGAGTTAGGTGAATCCTGCGGTAAAAAGAACGGCCAGCCAGCAGAGAAGGGGCAGATCTCCCATTAGAGAGACCTGCCCCTTCTTTCTGTTATTAGCCTGCAACCGGTGATTACTCCTGGTCTTTGCGGTCGTCTACGTTGTCACCCTCAGTGGGCGAAAGCACAGACTTGAAATCCTTGTATCCATACTCTACAAGGATGTTGTACCATTGCAGGAGCTTCTTGATATCGCTGTCGTGCACACGATCCTGATCGAAATTGGGCAGCACCTCCGAGAAGTAATCGCGGAGTTCCTTGCTGGAGCACTTCTTGTAGTTGATCGAGGCCTTCTTGCCCTCTTCCTTCTTGCTCAGATTGTCGAGCACCTGCCACAGAGGCACATCCTCTGCATCCGTATACATGGCGATGTCGGCCAGCGACGTCACGCGGTCGGTAGCAAAAGCAGGCATACGGTGACGCTTGGCATCGAGCGATTCCACAATGAGATTCATCTTACCGCGGCTCACCATCTTGTAAAGTCCTGGCTTGCCGGCTATAGAAAGAATTGTTTCCATTTACTTTATTACTTATCGTTGATTTGTTTTAAAAGTTCTATTATCTGTCGGTGGAGATCCCTGCCGTCATTCACGACGACATAGTTGCTGCGTTTCTCCACTTCCTGCTGAGCCATCTGCCTTCCTATCCATTCCATTGCCCCGGCTCGGGATATGCCGTCGCGCTCCATCACTCTGCGGATACGCACTTCGAGCGGTGCCGACACACAGACGATCTTGTCGAAATGCACGCGCCGGCAGAATCCGCTGTCGAAAAGGATGGCACTCTCCAGCCAGTCCAGTCCCGACGAAAGAAAGTCGGCGGCCACAGCCGGATGCACGATCTCGTCGACAGCCAACTTGTTGGCTTCTGAGGCAAGAATGAATTTGGCAAGAACACTCTTCTGCAACACATGGTCGATATAGACTCCTTCGCCGACAAGCCGACGGAGTTTCTCTTGGAGCCTTTCGGAGTGGGCCATCAGCCGCTTGGCCCCTGCGTCGCAGTCGTAGACAGCTATGCCATAGTCGGCCAACAGCCGGCAGAAGTAGCTCTTGCCACTCCCTATCCCACCAGTGACAGCTATCTTCATGGCTGCTCAATGAGATAATCCACCTGCTTGAGTTCCAGTTGTGCCTTGGAGACGAATTTAGGAACCGACTGCAAATAGACATTACACTTGTCCGACGGATGGGCCATCAGCTCCTTATAGTCCGCCACCACAGTGAACTGGTCTGGCTTGACAAGATTATACTGGCTGACCCCAACCACGAAGCGCACGTAGACACGTTGGGGGAATGTGCGCAGGATCTTTCCCTCGGGCATGTTTACAGCCTTGACCGGCACCTCTACGCGCCCTTCTGTGAGAATGTCAGGAAGGATGCGGAGCTTCACCGTTGAGGGAATAAACTTGGCTCCGGGGATCTGCTTCAACTTGACGGTCACTTCGGTTGTGTCGTAGATGTTTCGCAAGCGTATCACCTCGGTCTGAACAGTCTTCAAACTGTCCAAAAGCCGTTTGCTGGCATAGACTACAACCCGCGAGGGTATAGCCACGACCTGAGAGATGTAGTAGTCGCGCGAAGCCGAGAAACTGCCATTCACCGTTACGGGAATCTGTCGACGCAATCCATAATTGAAATAGAATTGCAACCGGTCGGGCTTCACCGCAGTAATGCGCGACGAACTGTAGAGACGCTGATAGATCATCTTTTGCAAGTCGGCGGCCGGAACGGCTCCCGTGAGCGTCTCTTGGTTGGCATAAGTGGAGAAAGGCACGTTGATGGACTTAATGAGGTGGCCATATTCGTAGGTGGCCAGCGTATAGCCCTTGTCGCGCACCGTCACTCTCACCGTGTCGGCCATTGGCGTGGTGATGATGGCATTCTTAGGCACTCCGGTGAGCTGCACGGGAATACAGTATTCCATCTCGTAGGTCTCGTTGAGTGCCATGAGAAGCCAGAACACTCCGCTAAGGGCGAGAAAGAACAAAAAAATCAGAAACTCTTTGTTCACGATGGCGAACATAGTGCTTCTGACTATTTTACGCAGGCGCTGCCATCCACCTTTCATGGGCCGCGTCGTTAAGCGTTTTGAGATTGAGAAGTCGCGTTGGCGAAGACGTAGCCTTTATCTACAGTGATGACAACACCACGTGCGACTTCCACCTCTACGGTGTTGGAGGCATTGTCGATGCGTTTCACTGTACCATAGATACCACCGCCAGTGACGACCTTCGTGCCCTCGCTAAGGGCATTCTGAAACTTGCGTATCTCTTTCTGGCGCTTCTGCTGAGGACGGATCATAAACCACCACATGATGACAAAGATCAGCACCATCATCACGATAAATCCCCAACCGCCTCCTGCACCTTGCTGGGCCTGGGCAGCCAAAATCAATTCTGTCATAATAGCTTTTACTTTTTTATGTTATAAATGTTTTAACCGTTATCTCTTGCACTGCCATTCTCTGTCTCGGCATCTTCTTCATGGTGATGCTGGAGAAAGTTCTGATGGCGGATGTGCGGATCGCCCAATGGCTTAAACATCTTGTGGGTCCTCACGAGGAACTGCGAGATGGCATCAAGCATGCCATTGATGTAGCGGGCACTGTTGGGCGTGCTGTAGTATTGAGCCAGCGACACATATTCGTTGATGGTCACGCTAACGGGAATATTGGGCATGGTGAGCATCTCGGCTATGGCAATCTGCATGATCACCACATCCATATAGGCCAACCGGTTGAAATCCCAATTGCGGCTGGCATCGCTCATATAATGCTGGTACTGCTCGGCGTTGAGAATTGTGGCGCGGAAGAGATTGATGGCGAAGTCGCGGTCTTCCTCATCCCTAAATTCGGGAAGCAGCTCCTGATCGGCCTTGTTGGCGGGATCAAAGCGCTTGATGGTTTTCAGCACAAAGGTATCAACAATGAACTTGTCGTCGTTCCAGTAGAGACTCTTCTCCTCCAACACATTGTCAAGCTCCTCATTGTCCTGAACAAGTTGCCGGTACAACTTACGCCACACCTCGCGGTCGGTCTCATAGTCGTCGGTTTCGTCGGCCATATAGTCCTTATAGGTTTGGCTCTGTTCAATTTGATCGCAGAGCTTTCTGACGAACTCAAGGTCGTCGTCCCACGAATACTTTTGACTTTCTATGAACTCGCGCAGCATCTTATTGGATTCGAGCTGAACGGCAAATTTATTTTCACAGAATCTTGATGAAGGTTTTTCGGTTCCTTCCCTCTCGGCACGCTTGCCCAACACCTCCACTCTTCGGCGCTCCTCTTGAGTGACGGCGACTATCAACTGGAGAAGATAGTTGTAAAGATGATAACCCTTTGAAAGACTGAAAAGCAACTCTTTCTCAGCCTGGGGCAGATCTTTCCCGTTTTGATAGTATGCGTAGGTTAACTGAACGATCTTAATACGTATTAATTCCCTATTAATCATACCTGGCTTAAAACTTGATTGTACATATTCACTGCAAATTTAGGTATTTTTCCTTATCCGCACAAGAAAACTTACTTAAAATAAAGTTTTTTTTGATTAATCTTTGCCGTTTGATGGAAAAGTGGTAACTTTGCACCGCTTTTCGTGAGCGCACGTCTCGTGTGATGGCGAATTAAGGCACAAAGTTTCAACTTAATTTAGAGTAACACAACATGAAAGAGATTAATGTTACAGGTCAGAAGCGTACAGACCTTGGAAAGAAAGCTTCTAAAGAATTGCGTAAGGAGGGATTTGTTCCCTGCAACCTCTATGGCGAGAAGAAAGGTGAGGACGGCAAGCCCGTTGCCAAGGCTTTCGCAGTGTCGATGAGCGACCTCCGCAAGCTCGTCTACACTCCCCACATCTATGTGATCAACCTCGATATTGACGGCGAGCACCACACAGCTATCCTCAAGGAACTTCAGTTCCACCCCGTGACCGACGCGCTGCTGCACGTTGACTTCTATGAGGTGAACGATACCAAGCCTATCACCATTGGTATTCCCGTGAAGCTTGTTGGTCTGGCTCAGGGTGTCCGCGACGGTGGTCGTATGAACCTCTCTATCCGCAAGATCAATGTCACGGCTCCTTATCAGCAGATTCCCGAGCACCTCGATGTCGACGTTACCAGTCTGAAGCTCGGTAAGAGCATCAAGGTTGGCCAGCTCTCATTCGAAGGCCTTGAGCTCGCTACACCGAAGGACGTTGTCGTTTGCTCCGTGAAGATGACCCGTCAGGCCGCCACGGCTGCTGCATCTGCTGCAGACACAGATGCCACAGGTGACGAAGCCGCTCCCGCAGCCGAATAATCATGGACAAGTTTTTGATTTGTGGGCTGGGTAATCCTGGTGATGAATACGCCGGAACCCGCCACAATACAGGATTTATGGTATTGGACGCTTTTGCAAAGGCGTCCAATATTCATTTTGAGGACAAGCGTTACGGCTTTGTTGCCCAAACGAGCATCCGCGGCCGCAAGTTGTTTCTGCTCAAGCCGACTACGTTTATGAATCTCAGTGGCAATGCCGTGCGCTATTGGCTCGACAAGGAAAATATCGACCAAAGCCGTCTGCTCGTCATCAGCGACGACGTGGCACTGCCCCTTGGAGCGTTCCGCCTTCGCAAGTCGGGCAGCAATGGTGGGCACAACGGCCTGGGTCACATCATCCAACTCATTGGCGAGAACTATGCCCGGCTCAGAGTGGGAATCGGCAACACTTATCCGCGCGGCGGACAAATCGACTGGGTGTTGGGCCACTACAGTGAGGAGGAGATGAAGACGCTGCAGCCCACGCTCGAATTGGGCGGAAAAATTATTGAGAGCTTCGTGCTTCAAGGCATCGACGCGACGATGAACCAATACAACAATTTAGGAAAGAAATAATGGCAGAAAGCGCAAGAATAGACCGATGGCTGTGGGCCGCACGCATCTTCAAGACTCGCAGCATTGCTGCCGATGCCTGCAAGAACGGCAGGGTGACGATCGGCGGCATCAACGTGAAGCCTTCCCATGTGATCAAGCGTGGCGAGGTAGTCAACGTGAAGAAGCCACCCATCACCTATTCGTTCCGGGTGATCGATTGTATCGAGCAACGGGTGGGCGCAAAGTTTCTTCCGCAAGTATACGAGAATGTCACCGCCCCGCAGCAGTACGAACTGTTGGAGATGAGCCGCATCAGCGGCTTTGTCGACCGGGCACGCGGAACGGGCCGCCCCACAAAGAAAGAGCGGCGCGCACTCGACGCCTTCATCGACCCCGTGATGTTTGGATTCGATGACTTTGACGACGATGACGACGAAAAAGAAAGGTAAGGCTTATGCATCACTTGGCTATTTTTGTTTCGGGCAGCGGTACCAACTGCGATAACATCATCCGCTATTTTGCTGACAGACAGTCGGCCGACGTCTGCCTGGTGGTGAGCAACCGGGCCGACGCCTACGCCTTGGTACGCGCCCGGCGGTTGGGAGTAGAGACGGCTGTCGTCGACAAGCAAGCGTTCAACGACCCGAAGGTTATGCTTCCACTGCTAAAGCGCCATAACATCGACTTTATCGTCTTGGCGGGATTCCTTCTCTTCATCCCCGACTACATGATCGAGGCCTACCCCCACAGGATGATCAATCTGCACCCTGCCCTACTGCCGAAATTTGGAGGAAAGGGAATGTGGGGCCACCACGTACATGAGGCCGTGAAAGCCGCAGGCGAGACGAAAACGGGAATGACGGTCCACTGGGTTTCGAAGGAAATTGACGGCGGGGAGATCATCGCACAATTCAGCACGCCCATTCTTCCTTCCGACACTGGTGAAGACATCGCTGAGAAAGAGCATCTGCTTGAGATGGAACACTTTCCTGAAGTCATAGAAAAAACGCTGGAACAACTCTAAAAGCTGTTCCAGCGTTTTTTCTTTCTTTATCCACCAAATCCCCCGAAGTGTCCTCCAGGACGAGGACCAGGGCCACCCGGACCCGGACCGCGCATTCCGGGATGACGGAAGTCGGGACGGTGACCGTTGAACATAGCATTTCGAGCATCCTTTCCGCCAAAGATATTCAGGCGGTAGATGGCATGAAACATCACATAACTGTTGATGGCATTGTATTCTGTATCGCTTCGCTGCATCGCCGAGATCGTGCGCGAGAGGTTGCTCTGCTGGCTGAGCAGGTCGTAGAACTGCACGCTCAGCGTCAACGGCTTGCCACGGAGGAAGCTCTGGGAGAGCTGCAAGTTCCATATCAGCTCGTTGGTATTGAGCGACGCATCGGAATAACCACGGCGGCTGTTCTCGTGGATGTCGGTGGCAAGTGAGGTTCCCCAGGGAGCGGTCATGCTGAGGTTCACACCATAGGCAAACTGCCACACATCGCTATTGCTCGTCGTCTGCAGGTCGTTGCGCGAGTGGCGATAGTTGAGACTGCCGTCGAGTTCCACCTCCAACCACGAGTTGCGAAAACTTCCGGCCAAACGCTCATTCACGGAGAAATCCCGCGTGTTGTTCTTTTGTGCCGTAGCACTGCGGTCGAGGTTGACATAGCCCACATAGTTCTGATAGCTCAGCATGGTCGCCGTGTTGATGTTCCAGTAGCCTGTTGTGTCGAGGGCCGTATTGAACATCAGTCCACCGTTAACATTCCATTGGCCATTGATGTTCTGAGGCTGGGAAGTACGCCCACCGGTGGTCGGGTCGTAGGTCACCATATTGCTAATGCTGTTTCGGGTCGTGTTGAATCCCATCCATGTGGCCCATACCTGCTGATAGTGGTTGACGTTGTTGTTATTGTAGAAGAAGCGCAGCGACTGGGTGAAGGCCGGTTTCAACCCTGGATTGCCCTTGGTGATATTGAGCGGGTCGCTGTCGTCGGTAATGTCGAGCAGGTCGGTCATTGAAGGCTGCGACGTCGTGCCGCGGTAGTTCACGCGCAGGTTGCTCTGCTTGGAAAAACGATAGTGGAAATCGAGAGTCGGCGAGAAATTGGTGACATGTCTCACGGTATCGACTTTCACCCCCTGATAGTCTTGCATGAACTTCGTCATCTGCGGCTTCACCATTACGCCCACATTGAAGTTGAACTTGGGCTTCACCATGCGGAACATCACTTCCATGTCATGGGTATAGGTTTTGTATTGCGCATAACGACTGAGCGACTGGTCGTAGTAGCTGTCAAGCGGATGGCCGAGCGCGTTGAGATAGTTGTCCCACGTGCGGTATTTCGGTGTCAGGGCATCGAAATAGCTCTCTCCGAGATTGGAGAAGTCGTAGGTGGAACGCTCGCTCTTGTTGTAGCCATATTCAAACCCATAGATGAACTGCAGGAAGGTAGACTTCCACAACGGTTCGGAATAGGTCAGTTCTACAGAATAATTCCAGTTTTTTGTAGGCGTGAGATTATAGCGGTTGGTCTGGTAAGTAGAGTCCTGGCCAAGCACGTCTCTCAAAAGAAAGAGATGTACGTCATTGGTCGACAGGGCTGTATTTTTCGTGTCGGTATAGCTCACCTCAGAAAGCAGCGTGACGTTGCGTCCCTGCTGACTGAGCTTACGGTTGATTTGCAGCCGTCCTCCCACCATTTTCGACTCGCTGTAGCTCATGCTCATCTGCTTGCGCAGGTTCACCATGAGCGAGTCTTCGTTGAGCAGGGCCATGCTCTGCCCCGAGAGAGGATCGTCTACATATTTATAGGGATCGTCGTTGTAGCTGGCACTCTGTCCGAGCGAGAGTCCGTCGTTCTTAGTCCATCTCACTCGTGGCCGAAAGAGAATATTGGTCAGCGTGTCGGGATTCCACTCGACGCGGAAGCGGGCGTTCCATCGGTTTTCACGCGAATAGCTTCGTGAGGCACTGTTGGAGAAGGCCCCCAAAGAGGTGATATAGTTCTCTGTGGCCGTGGTTGACCGGGTGTCGTTGTCGCTGTGATTCCATCTCACGCTGCCGTTTACCTTCAGCTTTCCCTTGTCTTCATAGTTCACGTTCACACCCGTCATCTTGGCCGCTGTGAGGCCGGTGCGCCCACGGCCGAACATTCCCCCACGGCCGCCGAAGCCCATATCGTTGACATTGTTGAAATTGCCGAAAGCCATCACGCGCCAGTTGCCTTTGAAGTAGGCCCCCATCAGCTTGTCCGTATAGCGGCTCTGGCTGCCGACTCCCAAGTCGATGTTGGAGAACATGCCTTTGTTCATGCCTTTTTTCAAACCGAAGTCCAAAACAGTCTCCTCATTGCCGTCGTCAATACCGGTGACGCGTGTGAGATCACTCTTTTGGTCGTAGGCCTTGACATTCTGCACGATACTCGTCGGCAAATTCTTTAGCGTGGTTTTCGTGTCATCGGTAAAGAATTCCTTACCGTCGACCAATATTTTCTTCACCTCCTTACCGTTGATCGTGATTTTTCCGTCGTCGCCCACTTGAGCACCCGGCAGACGCTTCACGAGTTCCTCGATAGTTGAACCCTCTGGGGTACGGTAGGCAGAGCTGTTGTAGACGAACGTATCCTCCTTCATCGTCACCTTCAAAGCCTGCGCAGTCACCACTGCGCCCTTGAGCATGACGGTCTCGCCGTTCATCACCACATTGCCCAGGTCAAAATCCTTGTTCTCACTGATTATCAGTTTTTTTAAGGTTTTCTCGTAGCCCACCCCCGTGAAGCGTACCAGAAAGCTGCCGTTTTCCGGAGCCTGTATGGCAAAAGTGCCATCGTCCTTTGTTGTCATGCCGCCGACAAAGGTCGAGTCCTGCTTCAACAGCTGTACTGTTATGTAAGGTATAGGCTCCTTCGTGTCGCGGTCGATCAGCACACCTCTCACCGTTCGCGTCTGGGCCGTAGCCCCGGCCACCGCCACGAGAGCGAGGAGAAAGATAAAAAAGATTTTTCTCATTTGTTTGTTTATTGAATACGTGCCTTTTGACGAATCCACACGTTATTCGTTTAATTCCCTTACCCGCTTTTTGGCCAGTGTTTCAACAAAACACACTGTTTTATCAGTCAAACTGCCGTATTCAAGTCCTGACGCTTTGCTTTTCGGACAAACATCATTCAAAATCCGCCTACTGACCGTGGACGGCAGATGGAGGACGGCATGAAATCCTCTGCGTTTGGCTACTAAGATGCACACTTAGAGGGAGGACTGAGCAATAATGGAAATTTAAATCTTAATTTTTTCTAATTTACCTATCCATTGGCTTTGACTTAGCATATTTATTACTAAATTTGTGTAAAAACGCAACCTATCATGGAACAAAAAATATTAAATACCAATAATCTGGAAGAAACACTCACCGAGGCGATTTCAGAATGCGAACACGAATCGATCTTTGTGCTGACCGACGAAAATACAAGGAAAGACTGCTGGCCGGCGATCAAGGATTTCCTTGTGCTGCGCAATGCCACGATCATCAGCATTCCGGCCGGTGATCACCACAAAGACATCCATTCGCTAATGAAAGTGTGGGAGCAAATAGAAGCCGGACACGCCACCCGCCACTCCCTGCTCATCAACATGGGCGGCGGAATGGTGACCGACTTGGGCGGTTTCGCAGCCTCTACCTACAAGCGGGGCATCGACTTCATCAATATTCCGACGACATTGCTCGCTATGGTCGACGCCAGTGTGGGCGGCAAAACCGGCATCAACTTTAATGGCTTGAAAAACGAGATCGGTACGTTCAACAATGCGCACTGTGTCATCTTCCATACCCCTTTTCTAAAAACACTCGACCAGCAAAATCTCTTGTCGGGGTATGCCGAAATGATCAAGCATGGCCTTATCGACAAGGAAAGGACTTGGGCGGAGCTGATGAACTTCGACATCGCCACCCCCGACTGGAGACTGTTGTCGGAACTGGTGATGAAATCCGTTAAGGTGAAGCAGCGCATTGTCAAATCAGATCCTAAGGAGCATGGACTGCGCAAGGCTCTCAATTTAGGCCATACTTTCGGCCACGCCTTTGAAGAATTCTCGCTCAAGCACGACCAGCACCCCATCCTTCATGGTTTTGCCGTAGCCTATGGCTTAGTAGCTGAGCTCTATCTCTCATCGGTCAGATTTCATTTCCCGACCGACAAGCTTCACCCGACGGTCGACTTCATCCGCGAGCACTATGGCAGGCTCTCCTTTACCTGCGACGACTATGACGAACTCATTGATTTCATGCGCCACGACAAGAAAAACCACGACGGACAGATCATCACGACTCTGTTAGCGGGTATCGGCGACCTGAGGCTCGACCAAAGCGTCAGCGAGGAGGAAATCAAGGAGGCCCTCGACTTCTGCCGCGAAGGATAAGGGGGAGGGCTTTGGCCAAGTGGACAGCCACAAGACAACCTCACCAGAAAGTGGGCTACCCCCCACTCCACGCCCCTCAGTTCTTTCCGCATAGCTAAGCATACCCGGCTAAGGATATTTCAAACCGGAAGTAATGAAGGTGGAAATATGCCCTGATGTTGCTTCTTTCGCAAAAGTTAACCGAATTGTCCCCGACGCTTTGGATTTTGCAAAAATTGTCGTATATTTGCAAATAATAAATCATCATGGCATTATCCCTATGAAACATATCCAATACTCCGTCGCGCTGCTGTTTCTCATGCTTTCGGCCCAGCCCTCAAGCGGGCAGTCATCCCATTCCGTCGGCCGTAACAATGTGGCATTGGGCCTCAACCACCGCAATGCAGACTCATCGCTCGTCTCGCGGTTGAACGTCGGACTCGCCAACAATGTTGATTCGCTGCGCGGCCTTCAGTTGAGCCTAACAACGGCCAATGTGAACAGAGATGCACGGGGCGTAAACATAGGACTATTGGGTACACTGACAAGAGGCGATATGATTGGCCTTCAACTCGCTGGAACGGGCAATGGAGTGGCTGGAACCACCAAGGGCGTGCAGATTGCGCCGTTCACCAACTACGCCACCGTCCTCCGGGGAATGCAATTGGGCGGTATCATCAACATTGCTGCCCAGCCCGTCAAGGGCGTGCAATTAGCCGGCGGCGCCAATGTGGCCAACGGAATCGCTGACGGTGTTCAGTTGTCGGCTCTTGTCAACGTCTCTTCCGGACGAATGAGAGGCTTGCAGATAAGCGGCTACAACTATGCCGATACACTCAACGGATGCCAGGTGGGATTCATCAATGTGGCCGCAGAGCACACCAATGGCTGGCAGTTGGGCATCATCAACTACTCACGCGACACGACCGCCCACAAGATTGGCCTTGTCAACGTCAACCCCAAGACCAAGATCGACCTGCTCGCGTTCTTAGGGACCACCTCTATATTCAATGGAGCCATACGCTTCCGCAACCGTTCTACCTACAGCATCATCGGTGCCGGTACCCACTATATGGGACTGGACGACCATTTCTCAGGCGCGCTCTATTATCGTCTGGGCCAGTATTTTCAGCTTTCGCCCCGATGGTCGGTCAGCGGCGACGTGGGTTACTACCACATAGAGACCTTTGAGGAAAACAGCCGCACAAAGCCCAAACGGCTCTACTCGCTGCAACTGCACGCCAACATCGACTACACCATCAACCCTTCGATGGGAGTCTTTGCCTCATTAGGCTATGGCGACACACGCTACTACGGCCATCACCGCAAGTTTAAGGACGAGTTCATAGCCCAAGCCGGCATCACCCTCCACTGGAACCACCGGCAGTCAAACTATGACATCCTTGCGCCCAAGCCCAAATATGTCTCACCGGCCGACAGCGTCATGGCCCAATGGAACAACGGCTACAAGAACTTCTGGCTTGCGGCTGCCCAGGCCACGGGCATCAATGTCTTTGTCCACTGCTTCGACCGCTTTGTCATGGACGAGGACTTTGCCCAAGTCCACTTCAAGGACATCGCCCGCAACTGGCGCAACGCCTTTGTCTGGGACAACGACCAATTCTCAACCAACCTCTTCGCCCATCCCTATCACGGCAACTTATATTTCAACTCGGCCCGCTCCAACGGTCTTTCGTTCTGGCAGAGCGCGCCATATTCGCTCTGCGGAAGTCTGATGTGGGAGTTCTGCGGCGAAGTGGAGCCACCGGCCATCAACGATGTTTTGGCTACTACCTTCGGCGGCATAGCCATCGGTGAAGTGACCCATCGCATCAGCGAACTGATTCTCAACAATTCAGCCCACGGTTTCCGACGCTTCCTGCGCGAGGCTGCCGCCACGATTGTCAACCCCATGGGCGGATTCAACCGCATCGTGAAAGGCGACGCATGGCGGATAGACAACCGGCGACCATACTACTACGACCGCGAGAACCTTCCTATTGACTTTTCGATGTCGGTAGGTACGCGATATCTGAGCGACGACGGCGGACTATTCCGTGGAGAATTCAATCCCTATGTGAATTTGTTCCTGGAGTATGGCGACATGATGAATCCCGAAAACACCAAGCCCTACGATTTCTTCTACATGGAGTTGACGTTCGGTATGTCGGCCAACCAACCCCTCATCAACCGATTGCATCTTCTCGGACGGCTGTGGGGGAGGAGCGTCGAGACTCGAAACAAGTTGGAAGTAGAGGCCGGTATCTTCCAGCATTTCAACTATTATGATTCGAAACCGGTGAAAAACGGCACGTCGCTAACCCCTTACCGCATCTCTGAGGCGGCATCCTTCGGCCCAGGCATCATCCTGCGCTTTCCGCAAGTGGGTTCCCTGCATAAGTTGGAACAGCGCATCTTCTTGAGCGGCATTCTCCTCGGCGGCACAAAAAGTGACTATTACAACGTGATTGACCGTGATTACAATATGGGCTCGGGATTCAGCGTCAAGACCAAGACTCATTTGGAATTCCGCAACTTCGGCCGCTTCATCGTCAAAGGCAACTACTATCGCATCTTCACCTGGAAAGGCTATGAGGACAAGGATCTCGACACAGTCAACCCCCTTTATCTCAACGCACAGGGCGACAAAGGCAATGCCGAGCTCAGTGAGTTGACGACGATGTGGGAGTTCGACTTCAAAGGTTCACTCAGTGCCTCTGCCGCGACATCCTATTTCTTCCGCCACACTCGCTACTCGTATCATCCGGATGTTACAGCCAAAACCTTTGAAGTGAAGTTGGGACTCACCTACCATTTCTGACAGGCAGACCCAGAAACGACAAATCCATTTCTCAAAACAGAAAAAACAAAACACATGTTCAGCAAATCAACGATCACCATAGCCGCGCTTCTACTGATAGGACCCAGTGCCGGAAAGGCACAAACAGGCACAGCTGCAGAACCGGTGGCCTACACCGGAGGAGAAATATGCAATCCCCGCCTGCACGATGGCGGTTTCCGCTATGCCATCGGAACGGAAAACATACAAGTGATGAGGGCCAACCGGACGCATCCCCAATGGCAGGACGGTTTCGGATGGACCTACAACCATGCTCCCAACCTCACCTACTGGCACGGCCGTTTCTATCTGGAATATCTCTCCAACCCCAAGGATGAACAGCAGCCTCCAGGCCACACGCTGTACGTGACTTCGACCGACGGACGTCACTGGGGAAAACCGCAGGTAGCCTTTCCCGAATACAAAGCGCCCAAAGGAGTGGGATTCCCCAAAGGCTACTATGGCTATATCATGCACCAGCGCATGGGATTCTACACTGCACCCAATGGCAAACTGCTCATCGTAGGATTCTATGGACATAGCTACAACCCATTCAAGGAAGGCGGTATAGGCCGGGTGGTGAGAGAAGTGAAAAACGACGGAACACTCGGCGAGATCTATTTCATCCGCTATTCTTCGCACACATCCTGGAACGAAAGCAACACTTCATACCCGTTTTATACCCGTTCTAAAGACAAAGCTTTCAAGGCAGCTTGTGACGCCCTGCTCCACGACAGGCTGAAAACCCTGCAATGGATAGATGAAGACCGCGGACTCGACGGTTTCTATACCCTGAAGGATTCCATCAACACCGTGCAGGCCACATCCTATTTCCACCGTAAGGACGGCAAGGTTGTGGCGCTTTGGAAATGGTCGTACGCTGCTTTGTCGGGCGACGAGGGAGCGTCTTGGTCTACGCCGGTGAGATGTCCCTCGCTCATCATGGCCGGAGGAAAGGAATGGGGACAGCGCACACGCGACGGCCGGTATGCCATCTGCTACAACCCTATCGAGACCCAACCCTACCGTTATCCGCTGATTGCCATCACAAGCGACGACGGCATCCGATTCGATTCGATGTGTGTGGTACACGGTGAAGTACCACCACGCCGTTTCATGGGCGAGAACAAAGATTTCGGTCCCTGTTATGTAAGGGGGATCACCGAAGGAGAAAGCCAGCCGGACGACTCCAACATGTGGCTCACCTACAGCGTCAACAAAGAAGACATCTGGGTGAGCCGCGTGCCCTTGCCCGTGAGAACGACATGGAGCGGTCCTGTCAACGACGATTTCAGCGACGTGGCACCCAACGCGGCTGTGCCCAATTGGAACATCTACAGGTCGGTGTGGTGTCCCATTTGGGTAAACGAAGAACATCAGCTCTGTCTTGCCGACAGCGACAGATATGACTATGCCCGGGCGATAAGGGTGTTTCAGACCACCAAAAACGCGGCGGTAAGCATCAGAATGACTGTGGACACAGAGAGCAACGAACCACTGGAGATTGACCTTACCGACCGGCATGGCACAAGAGCCGTGTGCCTCCAGCTTCTTCACGGTAGCGTCACTTACAACGGAAATGTTGTTGGCAACTATACGTTAGGGCAATCCTTCCTGCTCAATTTCGAATACAAAGAGGGAATGCTGAGCCTTGGCGGAAACAGCTATGAGGCGCTCCATGCTGTGAAAGATGTGGAACGGCTCAGCATCCGTACGGGGCGCTACCGTGACAAGCCCGACCGCAACACTCCCAACCAAAAAGCCATGCCACCCTTGGAAGGATGCGATGATCCCGTTGCGCCCGCCATATACAGAATAGAGGAAGTAAAGGTGAGGTAAAAGCCTCCGGCTGAGCTCTCCAAAGTGGAAGACATTCAAAAAAATAGTCAGCTTATTTTGTTTTTCACGCTATTTACACTATCTTTGCGGTTGAACACTAAATTTTACTACCATAAATGGATATAACAGAAAGATTTATCAATTACACTAAGTTCGACACCCAATCGGCTGAGGACTCCCAAACCGTTCCCAGTACTCCCAAACAGCTCATCTTTGCCCGCTATCTCAAGGAGGAACTGGAAAAAGAAGGGCTGAAAGACGTTGAGATGGACGACATGGGCTATATCTACGCAACGTTGCCTTCCAACACAAAGAAGAAGACTCCGACCATCGGCTTCATCTCTCATTACGACACAGCCCTCGATGCCAGTGGCAAGGACATCAAGGCACGCATCGTGAAAAACTATGACGGTACCGACATAGAACTGTCTCCAGGCATCGTTTCTTCGCCAAAGAAGTTTCCGGAACTCTTGGCCCACAAGGGAGAAGATCTCATCGTGACCGACGGCACTACCCTGCTTGGCGCTGACGACAAAGCCGGTATTGCGGAAATTGTGCAGGCCATGTGCTATTTGCGCGATCATGACGAGATCAAGCACGGCGACATTCGTGTCGGCTTCAATCCCGATGAGGAAATCGGCATGGGTGCCCACCACTTCAATGTGGAGAAATTCGGCTGTGACTGGGCCTACACCATGGACGGCGGCGATATCGGCGATCTCGAATACGAAAACTTCAACGCAGCTGCTGCACGCGTCAGAATCAAGGGCGTCAGCGTGCATACGGGCTACGCCAAGGGTAAGATGGTGAACGCCAGCCGACTTGCTTGTGAGTTCAACAATCATATTCCCGAAACGGATATTCCCGAAACTACCGAAGGCTACCAAGGATTCTACCATCTCTTGGGTATAGAAAGCCGTTGTGAGGAGGCCAAACTCGACTATATTATCCGCGACCACGACCGCGAGAAGTTCGAGAACCGCAAACACTTCATCGCCAACATTGCCAAGGAGATGAACGAAAAATATGGCGAAGGGACTGTTTCTGTTGAACTGCGCGACCAGTACTACAACATGAAGGAGAAGATCGACCCTAATATGCACGTCATAGATATCGTTTTGAAAGCGATGGAGAAGAGCGGTGTGAAGCCCAAGGTGGAGCCTATTCGTGGCGGCACCGACGGAGCGCAGCTTTCTTTCCGAGGACTTCCCTGTCCGAATATCTTCGCGGGTGGGGTCAACTTCCACGGTCCCTACGAGTTTGTATCCGTCCAGGTGATGAACAAAGCTGTTGACGTCATCGTCAATATCTGCGCCATTACGGCTGGATACAATGATTAAATCTCATGGATACTCCTCCCCCTGCTTTCCGTGTCTGAAGAGCGGAAAGCAGGGGATTACATACCTTTCAAAAAGAACTGCTTGAAATCATACCCAATAAATTGTAAACGACACCCGAATATTTGATACTTCTGATACATTAATAGAAAAAATGGAGAATCTTCCCAATCTCATTAAGGATCTTGCACTCATTCTTTTTGTGGCCGGCATCGTCACGCTGCTTTTCAAAAAACTCAAGCAACCCCTCGTTTTAGGATATATCGTCGCCGGATTTCTCGTATCTCCCCACATGCCCTATCTGATGTCGGTCATCGATAAGACGGATATCAAGACCTGGGCCGATATTGGAGTGATGTTCCTTATGTTCTCTTTGGGACTTGACTTCTCGATCAAGAAAATCCTTAAAATGGGTATGGCGCCCGTGATTTCCACGCTGACCATTGTGTTCTGCATGGTTTTTATCGGCATAGGCGTCGGCCACGCTTTTCATTGGGGACGTATGGACTGCATCTTTCTCGGCGGTATGTTGGCCATGAGCTCCACGACAATTATCTACAAAGCATTCGACGACATGGGGTTGAGCCAGCAACGGTTTGCGGGGCTTGTCATGTCGACGTTGATTCTTGAGGACATTCTCGGCGTAGTAATGATGGTCATGCTAAGTGCCGTGGCGAGCGGCAACAGCAGTGCAAGCGATGAGATGATAGGCTCACTGCTGAAGATCGGGTTCTTTCTTGTGCTCTGGTTTGTCGTCGGACTGTTTATCATCCCTTCTTTTTTCCGCGTTACCCGCAAGCTCATGACTGACGAGACACTGTTAATCGCTTCATTGGGTCTCTGCTGCATGATGGCTGAAATCTCTACAGCCGTAGGCTTCAGCTCAGCTTTCGGTGCTTTCGTCATGGGCAGTATAATTGCAGAAACAGTGGAGGCAGAGCGCATCATCCGTATAACAGAACCGGTGAAGAATCTTTTTGGCACTATATTCTTTATTTCCGTCGGTATGCTTGTCGACCCACAAATCATTGTCAATTATGCTTGGCCCATTCTCGCCATCGTGTTGGCCATCATTGTAGGCCAATGTATCTTCGGCACTGCAGGCTTCATGCTCAGTGGCCAGACGCTGAAGACTTCCATGCGCTGTGGCTTTTCGCTGACTCAGATTGGTGAATTTGCGTTCATTATTGCTTCGTTGGGCCTGAGTTTAGGAGTAATCAGCAATTTTCTCTATCCCGTAGTGGTGGCTGTCAGCGTTATCACGACCTTCTTCACTCCCTACATGATTCGGGCAGCCGTGCCTACCTATGGATTGCTGGAGCGGCATCTTCCACGCCGTTGGATGAGACGCATCAACCACTTGGGCACAGCTCATCAGCAAACTGCACAGGAACACAGTCTTTGGAAGATTCTGCTCCGAAAGATGCTGGTCAATACACTCATCTATACCATTTTGGCAATTGCTGTCACAGCGATGATGCTGACCTTCTTCCTGCCATTCTCACGCACGCTGCTGCCCCACTGGTGGGCCAACGGCGTCACAGGACTGCTCACGGTAATGATGATTGCGCCTTTCCTTAGAAGCATAGTGATGAAAAACAATCACAGTGAAGAGTTCAAGACCCTGTGGACACAAAGCCATCTCAATCGTCCGCCACTTATATTCACAGTACTCGTTCGTCTGGTCATTGCAGCATCCATACTTTTCTATATCTGCAATTATCTTGCCCGATTTGCCAATGCCATAGTAATTACGCTCGCCATCGTCAGCATCGCCCTTATGGCCATGTCGCGCCGGCTGAAGAAGCGCAGCATCCGATTGGAGAGAGTATTCGTACAGAACTTGCGTTCTCGTGACATCGAAGATGAGGTGCTGGGGCGGAAACGCCCACTCTTCGAAGGGCATCTTCTTGACCGCGACCTCCACATCAGCGACTTCCTGGTGCCCGAGGGTTCTGAATGGGCAGGCAAATCGCTCAAGGAGCTGGAACTGCGCACACGTTTCGGTGTCCAAGTGAGCAGCATTCTCCGTGGAAACCGTAGAATCAACATTCCCAACGGCTCAGCCCTTCTCTTTCCCGGCGACAAAATACAAGCCATAGGAAGCGACGCCCAACTGTCCAACCTCAACCGTGCCATGCGTTCGGAAGTCTTTTCCGATGACCCGGAAATTGAAAAACGTGAGATGAAACTCCGCCGTATCACCCTGCGGAAAGGCTGTCAGTTCATCGGGAAGACGCTGAGCGAGAGCGGGCTCCGCGATGTTTACGACTGCATGGCCGTCGGCTTGGAGGAAGGCAAGGAGAGTTTGTCGCCCATAGACCCCAACTATAGGTTTGAAAATGGGGATATGCTGTGGATTGTGGGTGAGCAGGATGCCATCGACAAAATAGAAAAACAGTCGGAGTCTCTTGTTGCTGCCACATAAAGACTGAGGAAAAATTCCCGTTACAAAGCATTTCTGCTATTTTTTTATTACCTTTGCAAAAAGCAATCAATCAACTATGGGAGAATACATCGTATCTGCCAGAAAATACCGGCCGATGACTTTCGACAGCGTTGTAGGGCAACAGGCCCTCACTACCACGCTCAAAAACACCATCAAAAGCGGCAAACTGGCTCATTCCTACCTTTTCTGCGGTCCGCGAGGAGTGGGCAAGACCACTTGCGCGCGCATCTTCGCCAAGGCTATCAATTGCACCAACCTCACCCCCGACGGCGAGGCGTGCAACGAGTGCGAGAGCTGCAAAGCTTTCAACGAGGGACGGTCGCTGAACATTTTCGAACTCGACGCAGCCTCTAACAACTCAGTTCAGGACATCCGTGACTTGATATTGCAGACCCGCGTTCCCCCTCAGTCGGGACGCTATAAGGTATTCATTATCGATGAGGTGCACATGCTCTCACAGGCCGCCTTCAACGCATTTCTTAAAACGTTGGAGGAACCGCCAGCACATGTCATCTTCATTCTTGCCACAACCGAGAAGCAAAAAATTCTTCCTACGATTCTCTCCCGTTGCCAGATCTATGACTTCGAGCGCATGACGGTTCAAGGGACAGTAGACCATCTGAAACACGTGGCCGAAAAAGAAGGCATTGCCTATGAAGAAGCCGCACTGACGCTCATCGCAGAAAAAGCCGACGGCGGTATGCGCGACGCTCTGTCCATCTTCGACCAGGCCACCAGCTTCTGCCAGGGTAACATCACTTACCAGAAAGTGCTGGAAGATCTCAACGTACTCGATGAGGACAACTATTTCAAGATGGTTGAGCTCGCACTGAAAAACAACGTTCCTGAACTGATGGTGACGCTCAACAATATCATCAACAAGGGTTTCGATGGCGGACGTATCATCAATGGACTTGCCGCCCACATGCGTAATGTACTGATGGCAAAGAATCCTGAGACGTTGCCCCTGCTGGAGACAAGCGACTCGCAACGCCAGCGCTTCCAGCAACAGGCACAGAGCTGCCCCACCTCGTTCCTGTACAAAGCTTTAGAGATAGCCAACAGATGCGACGTCAACTATCGCAACAGCTCCAACAAACGGCTGCTCGTAGAACTCACACTCATCGAGATAGCACAAATCACGCAGCCCGACGACACGGCTGCGGGTGCGGGGCGTAGCCCTAAGCGTCTGAAAAACCTGTTCAAGAAAATCGCTTCCCAGGTGAAGCCGGTCCCACAGGTGGCTGGCGCGAATAAGCCGGGCAGCACCATCGAGACAACGACAAAGCCCGCTCCAAAGTCTGTCGTTAATGTGAACATGGCCACTCAACCGGTGGCAAACGAGAGCAAAAAGCCTGTTTTCAAACTGGGCAACATCGGCATGACATTCAACGACCTGAGGCGCAACGCCCAGGAAAAGAAGCAAGCCATCGCCCCACAGGTCACCAACAAAGGAGAAAGCGACGACTTCAACGAGGAGCAGCTCGCCTTTCAATGGCTGTCGATGTGCAACCGTATGCCAAAGGAGATGGTCGGTATGGCACAGCGCATGAAGAACATGACGCCCCATATCACGGAATTCCCCAACGTAGAAGTGGTGGTGGAGAACGAGATCCTTCTTCATCAGATGGAGGGCATCAAGGCCCGCATTCTCGCAACACTGGCCAAGGAACTTCACAATGCCAATATCCACTTCTCGCTGAGACTGGCCGAAGCCAACGAGATAAAGAAAGTACTCAACAAGCGCGAGCTATTCGACCAGATGAGAAAAGAGAATCCCGCTGTTGAAGCCCTGCGAAAGGGACTGGAGCTCGAACTGGCTTAGGTCGTTAGTCATTTCCGACCATTTTGTTTTGTCTTCTTTGATAATAGTCGTACCTTTGCAAAGAAAATACAACCACAGCAAGTTTACAGAGCAATGGACTATCAGAAAATCATCGACAGGTATTATCCCGAAGACAATAAGCTAAAATATATCTTGATCACCCACAGCCGCCTGGTCAGCCAACGCGCGCTGAAGATATGCGACGCCCATCCTGAATTGGGGATGGACCGCCAATTTATAGAAGAGGCCGCCATGCTCCACGACATTGGTATTTGCCGCTGCGATGCCCCCGGCATCGAATGTTTCGGCACAGAGCCCTATATCTGTCACGGCCGCATTGGTGCCACTATGCTTCGCGCCGAAGGACTTGAGCGCCACGCCCGGGTCTGCGAACGCCACACGGGAGCCGGACTCACCAAAGAGGAGATCATTCGCCAGCAACTACCCCTGCCACATCAGGACTTCCTGCCCGAGACACTCGAAGAAAAACTCATCTGCTATGCTGACAAATTTTACAGCAAGACCCATCCCGAACGGGAAAAAAGCTACGACCGCGCTCTCAAAAGTGTAGCCAAATTCGGCGATGACGGGGCCCGACGATTCAAAGAATGGACGGCACTCTTCGAGCCCGAAAACGTTAAAAATTGAATGACAGGGCGACAAAAAATCAACAGTAAAGGGATAACTATCAACTTTTTTGTAATTTTGCATCCTAATGAGACGTCTCGCCTTCATAATGTTTCTTTTAGCTGCCACGGTTTTTGTCGTGGCAGGTAACATGATTTCGCCACAAAAACGCCGCGCGAAGGGAAAAGCCGTAACCGTAGATTCCCTCCCCAATCCCAACGACACCACACAGATGGACTCGTTGGAGAAAGCGGTGTGGCTGCGCAACAAAGCCGTAGACGACTCCATACATCTCGACTCACTCAACAAACAAAAGAAAAACAGCATCGAAATGCCCGTAGACTATACGGCCAACGATTCTATGGTCTACGACGCCACAAGCAGAAAGGTCCACCTCTTTGGCAAGGCCAACGTGAAATATGAGGGTATGGACTTGGAGAGCGAGAAGATCGCCATCAGTCTCGACAGCAGCATTGTCCATGCTACCGGTGTCAAGGATACGGCCAAAAAGGCACTCTCGGGCACCCCCGTATTCAAGATGGAAAACGACTCTTATGAAAGCGACACGATAGCCTTCAATTTCAAGAGCAAGAAAGGACTCATCAACAACGTCAAGACCGAGCAGCAGGAAGGCTATATCACCAGCCAACTGTCGAAACGCATGGACAACGGCGACATTTATTTGCAGCACGGCCGATACACGACCTGCGATAAGGAACATCCCGATTTTTATATAGCACTCAGCCGCGCCAAGGTGCGCCCCAACAAGGACGTTGTGTTCGGTCCTGCCTATCTTGTTGTGGCCGATGTCCCCTTGCCTCTCGCTATCCCTTACGGCTTTTTTCCCTTCACCAAGCACTATTCTTCCGGTTTCATCATGCCAACCTACGGCGATGAGAACGACCGAGGTTTCTACCTGCGCGACGGTGGATATTATTTCGCCATGAGCGACAAATGGGATCTGAAACTGTTAGGCGAAATCTATACCAAAGGCTCATGGGGTATCTCGGCCGCCTCCAACTATAATAAGAGGTATAAGTATAGCGGATCGGTCTATTTCAGCTATCAGAACACAAAGACCGGCGACAAGGGCATGCCCGACTATACCAAACAAGAGAGTTTCAAAATACAGTGGAGCCACCGCCAGGATGCCAAGGCCAATCCTTTCTCAACTTTGGCGGCGAGTGTCAACTTCGCCACGTCGAGCTATGAGCGCAACAACCTCAACAGCATGTACAACCCGCAGACCATGACGCAGAGCACGCGTACTTCGTCGGTGAGTTGGAGTACGGGGTTCTCAAGCTTGGGCATGACGCTGAGCTCTTCGGCCAACCTGTCGCAAAACATGCGCACCAACGAACTGAGCATGACGTTGCCCGACCTCAACGTCAACGTGTCGCGTTTCTATCCTTTCCGGCGCAAGCAAATGGTTGGAAAGGAGCGCTGGTATGAGAAAATATCCATGAGCTACACCGGACAGCTCTCCAACTCCATCACGACCAACGAGGACCACCTGCTTCACAGCGACCTGGCTAAAGAATGGAGCAACGGCATCCAGCACAACATTCCCGTCAACGGCAACTTCACGCTGGCCAAATACATCAACATTACTTTGGGATTCAATTTCACCGACCGCATGTACTTCAAAAAGGAGAACATGCAGTGGGATCAGGCTGCCCAAGCTGTGGCCATCGATACTACTTATGGCTTCTACAACGTCTATAACTGGAATGCCAGCATCGGAGCCAGCACGAAGTTCTATGGGATGTTTATCCCCAACCGCAAGATCTTCGGCGATAAGATTCAGGCCATTCGTCACGTCTTCACCCCCACGGTGAGCTTCTCCTATGCTCCTGATTTCGGCAACAAGTACTACGAGACCTATCAGCGCACCAACAGCGACGGCAGCGTGGAACTGGTGGAATACAGCCCCTATCGCAGCGGACTCTACAGCGTGCCGGGTAAAGGCAAAACGGGAAGCATCACCATGCAGGTGAGCAACAATATAGAGATGAAAATCAGGAGCGACAAGGATTCGACCGGCATCAAGAAGATCAGCATCATCGACGAACTTGGCGCTCAAATGAGCTACAACTTTGCCGCAAGCTATCACAGATGGAGTGACCTGTCGACAAACTTGAGACTGAAATGGTGGAAAAACTACACCTTCAATCTCAATGCCGTGTTTGCCACCTACGCCTACGAGCTGGACAAGAACGGGCACCCCTACGTGGGCAACCACACCGAATACAGCAAAGGCCGCTTCGGACGTTTCCTGGGGATGAGCCAAAACATCTCGTTCACGCTGACTCCCGACAAGCTCAAAAAGCTCTTCGGAGGTAGCGTAGACGACAACGACAACAAGAAAAACGATAATGACGATGACGACGAAGGAGTCGACACCGACATCGAGAGCAACGTTGACGACAACCTGGTCAAGGGACAGCATGGAGCAAAGAAAAAATCGGGAGGCAGCAAGGCCGAAACCGATGACGACGGCTACATGCGCTTCTCCATGCCTTGGTCGCTGACTTTCGGCTACGGTGTCACCATGCGCGAGAACACAAGCGGGAAATTCAACACCAAGAGCATGCGCTACCCCTACAAATTCACCCAAACCCTCAACGTGAGCGGCAACCTGCGCATCTCTGACGGTTGGAACATCTCCTTCTCCTCAGGTTACGACTTCGACAACCACGCGCTCTCCATGACAACGGCCTCGCTGCAGCGCGACCTCCACTGTTTCAACATGAGCTGTTCGGTGGTGCTGAAACCCTATACCAGCTACAACTTCTCTTTCCGTGCCAATGCTTCCACGCTGATGGATGCCTTGAAATACGACAAGCGCAGCGGCTATAGCAATGCCGTGCAATGGTATTGAGACTCACATCAATTGATTGCCTAAGTGCAATTTTCCGTTTTTGGTTAACGCCACAAGCAGAAAATTGCACTTTTTTTGTGTGTGTTCATGCCGGCAGGCATATGGGAGCCGGCGGGGCGGCATATGCAAGCCTGCGGGGAGGCATATGAAAGCCCGCGGGGAGGCACTTGCCGCCCGGCATCAGCAGCCACTTTTTATGCTGCGAATAGCTGTATCCCATCATATGCCTATATCGTGCCCTACAGTCCAATGCAATCTTCGGCAGTCTGAAATAAAGAAGAAAAGACAGGCCCCCCAAAAAAAGACGGCAGCACTGGTATCCAGTAACGGGCAAGAAAACCTCACTGGCCCTCCGCGCTTCCCCATTGTGCACGACGCTTTGCTAAGATTTTGTTATCTCAATGTCTCTTTTTACATTTTTTTTTTTAATTTTGCAGTATCACCAAACTTTGAATTATTTATGGCCGACCTTAAAACAGCAGAAAGTGAAACCACATATCCCAAAGGATATGCCGCGGCCCGCAGTCATTTCAATATGAAAATTCTAAATACGAGGCCGAAAACGCTCCCAACAAGTGGTCTGCTTCTTGTGCTGCTACTGTTGATGTCAGGATGGCTGACAAGCTGCACCTTTCGCACCTCCTACAAATATAAGATTGGTGTGTCGCAATGCGTTGGCGGACGTTGGCGCGACAAGGTGAACAACGAGATGCTCTCCGCCCAGCATCTCTACGACACCGACGTTAAGGTATGCATCGCCAATGCCGACAACAACACAGACCGTCAACGTCAGCAGATCGACAGCTTGATAAAAGCCGGTGTGGACCTGCTGGTCATTTCGCCCAATGAGTACAAACCACTTTCGCCCTGTGTGGATGAAGCCAAGAAGAAAGGCATCCCCGTAATACTCTTCGAGCGCAAGACCTCGACCGACAACTACACCGCCTATATTGGTGGCGACAACGTGGAGGCAGGGCGCGCCATGGGCCGTTATGCCGCCGGTTTGTGCCACGACAGCATCCGTGTGGAGCGCCGCCCGGTGGTGCTGGAAATCACAGGGCGTCTCGTGATGTCGCCCGACAGAGAACGCTACGAGGGCTTCAGCAGTGTGATGAAAGAGCATCCGGAGTTGGACTATCAGCATATAGAGACCAACTGGTCGTTTGAGGAATCTTATGCCGCCACGAAGAAATGGCTACTGGAGGGAAAACCTCTTGACGTCGTCTTCTGCCAGAGCGATTTGGCTTCCTTTGGAGCCTACAAGGCCGCCAAAGAACTTGGTAAGGAGAAGAATATCTATTTCCTCGGCGTAGACGCACTGCCGGGCGAGGGCATCGAGGCCATCAAGCAAGGCAAACTTGCTGCCAGCTACATCTATCCCACCCATGGCGAAGAGATCATTGCCCTGGCACTGAATATTCTCGAGCACAAGCCCTACAAGCGCACGAATATCATTGAGAGTATCGTCGTCACTCCAGAAAACGTGGATGATATTGCCATCAATGCCTATGCCATTATGCGACAGAACGACTACTTGATCACCATCCAAAACAAGTTGGAAAAATACCTCGGACTGTACCATGCCCAGCGCACGTTGCTCATCGCCTCCTTTGCCTTAGCTTTACTTCTCTTGTTTGCTGTGGTGCTGGCCTGGCGATCCTTTGTGGCCACAAGAAGGGCCAACCGTCGAATAAAGGAATTAGGCAAGGAGCAAACCCTCTTCTATACCAATGCCAGCCACCAGCTGCGCACGCCCCTGACGCTGATAACGGGTCCGTTGGCCCAATTGGCTGAGAGTAAAGCCTTGACCACTACCGACCGAGACCTTCTCAACATCGTGAGGCGAAACGCCGCCCAACTGCTCCGCCTCGTGACAGACGTGCTGCAATTCCAAAAGGAAAATCAGCACCTTTTCCATGAGGCTCAAACCTGTGAGGCCGACGAGATCAGCCGACGGTCGGTTCAGGAAGGACAGCACGATATGGTCTTGCGCGACCAGGGCGACGAACTGTCCACCGTGCTCATTGTTGACGACAATGCAGACATGCGTCAATACCTGCGCACTCTGCTTGTCGGCCGCTACTATGTATTGGAGGCCAGCGACGGGCAAAGCGGATTGAGGCTCGCCCGTGAAAGCATACCCGATCTTGTTGTGAGCGATGTGATGATGCCTGTGATGGACGGCCTCACCTTCTGTAGCAAACTCAAGTCCGCCCAACTGACGAGCCATATCCCCGTGATATTGCTCACAGCCCGCAGCTCTGATGAGCAGCAGGCCGAGGGATTAAGCCAGGGAGCCGATGCCTATCTCACCAAGCCGTTCAGTGCCGAGGTGCTATTGGCACATATCGCCAGTCTGCTGACCAACCGGCAGAAACTACGCGAGATCTTTGCTGCCAACGAATCGCCGGCCCACACCGAAAGCAGAGTAGAGGAAAAGATCAGCACTCCCGACAAGCGCTTCATGGACGCACTCCGCGATGCCATCTACAAGAATATGAGTAATCCCAAACTGAAGATGGACGACTTGGGGGCCGACATGGGAATCAGCCGTGTGCAACTCTATCGCAAGGTGAAAGTCATGACAGGCAAGTCACCGGTGGAGCTACTCAGGGAGATACGTCTTCAAAGAGCCAACAAACTATTGAAGAGCACCGACAAGACGGTGGCCGAGGTGGCCTATGAAGTGGGCTTTGGCACTCCCGGTTATTTTTCCTCCTGCTTCAAAAAGCAGTATGGCAAATACCCCACGGAAATGAGGGAAGACACGAAATGAGGCCAACAACAGCCTTTTTTAGTCGACTATTTTGTCTTTCTATGCAAAAATTGATACATGTAATAAATGTGATAGTTTTTGAAAGATGTATGATTAGCCGGCTTTGTTCTTTTATCTACTTTTGCATCCAGCAAACGAAGGTCCCAACGGCACATCGGAAAACAAACCCGTTTTCATCCCCGGAAGCCTGCGGACCGGATATCCTGAATGTGACATATAAACAACAAAGGACCTAATAATATGGATAAAAAAATCGACAAATTAGCACTTGTCAGTGTTATGCTCTGCTTCTTCGCCATGGGCTTTGTAGACTTGGTGGGAATTGCATCTAACTATGTGAAAAAAGACCTTGGGCTGAATGATGCTACCGCAAACATTTTCCCCTCGCTGGTCTTCTTCTGGTTTCTTATTTTCTCTGTCCCCACGGGGGTGTTGATGAATAAGATTGGACGCAAAAAGACGGTATTGCTCTCGCTCGCCGTTACAGTGGTGTCGTTGTTGCTCCCTGCAGTCGGCGAAAGCTTCGGCTTGATGCTGGTCAGTTTCTCACTCTTGGGCATTGGCAACGCGCTCATGCAGACCTCTCTCAATCCTCTTGTGGCCACCGTGGTGCGCGGTGGGCACCTGGCTTCCACGCTCACTTTCGGACAGTTTGTTAAGGCCATCGCCTCCTTCATGGCTCCCTATATAGCAGCATGGGGCGCCACACAGGCCATTCCCAATTTCGGACTGGGCTGGCGCGTGCTTTTCCCCATCTACCTCTTTATCGGCATGGCTGCCTCACTCATGTTGCTCTCCACTCCCATCCAGGAAGAAGAAAATCACACCTCCGCTTCGGAAAATTCACCCACAGTAGCCCATCAGTTTGCAGCCAGCTTCCAACTGTTAGGCAAGCCCATTGTTCTGCTGAGCTTTATTGGCATCATGTGCCATGTGGGCATCGACGTAGGCACCAATACTACGGCACCGAAGATTCTCATGGAACGCTTAGGCATGACACTCGATGACGCAGCCTTTGCCACATCCCTGTATTTCATTTTCCGTACCATTGGCTGTTTCACAGGCTCTTTCTTCCTGCGTGTCGTCAACAACCGCCTGTTTTTCATCATCTCCATCACAATGATGGCACTGTCTATGCTTGGTCTTTTTGTCGGAACCTCCAAGTTGGTGCTCTACACCGCCATCGCTCTCGTGGGTTACGGCAACAGCAATGTCTTCTCGCTCATTTTCGCTCAAGCTTTGCAGAGTGTACCCGAAAAGCAAAACGAGGTAAGCGGTCTTATGATTATGGGACTCTTCGGCGGAACGGTTTTCCCACTCTTTATGGGCTTCGCCAGTGATGCCATGGGCCAGGCAGGCGCCGTACTGGTGATGGCCGTGGGTGTGGCCTATCTCTTCTCTTACATCAGAAACGTGAAATAATCATTTATAGACATAACCAAAAAAACTAAATATCATCATGAATAAAGTAATTGCCGGCCTCGGAGAGGTCTTATGGGACTGCCTTCCAGAAGGCAGAAAGTTGGGTGGAGCACCCGCAAATTTCGCCTATCATGCCAGTCAGTTTGGCTTTCCTGCCTATGCCATCAGTGCCATAGGCAACGACGAACTGGGCGACCAGACCGTGAAGGAACTGGAGAACAAGCAGTTGAAATATATCATGCCCCGCATCGACTTCCCAACGGGCACGGTACAGGTGCAACTCGATGAGGAAGGTGTGCCCACCTACGACATCAAGCGCGACGTAGCCTGGGACAACATCCCCCTCACGGCAGAGATTGAGGACATAGCCAAACACTGCGGATGCGTTTGCTTTGGCTCACTGGCCCAGCGCAACACCGTCTCACACAATACCATCCACCACTTCTTGGCCTCCACGCCAATGGACTGCCTGAAGATTTTCGACATCAATCTGCGGCAGAATTTCTACACCAAGGAGATTATCCAGGAGTCGCTGAGTGCTTGCGACATCCTCAAGATCAACGATGAGGAACTTGTCACCATCGGCCGTCTCTTCGGCTATCCGGGACTCGACATCGAAAACAAGTGCTATCTTATTTTAGGCAAATACAACCTGAAGATGCTCGTGCTTACTTGTGGCACCAATGGCAGCTACGTTTTCGCGCCGGGATTGAAGAGTTTCCAACCGACTCCAAAGGTAGAAGTGGCCGATACAGTGGGGGCAGGCGACAGCTTCACAGGATCATTCGCCGCGGCAATCCTCTCTGGAATGCCCCTGCAGGAAGCCCACAAACTTGCCGTTGAGGTCAGTGCCTACGTCTGCACCCAACCGGGAGCCATGCCCAAAATACCAGAGCATCTGCTCAACAGAATAAGATAGTATCTACAAAACTTTTTGTCTGACTTAATATGGATCAACTCCCGTGAGGGACAATGATCATGCCTCAAAGCTCTCTCTCTTGAGCTTTGGGGCTTTTTCTTTCTTATAAATAAAGGATAACCAACAGCCCGGCAGACAGTCAATGTCTTTGTCCTGTCTCATATTGCCTTGCCAGCTCCAGATGATAAAGAAAATCATGTACAGGCTTACGCTCCATGAGGAGCTCTGAGTCTCAACCAGTGGGATAGCCTTACGAGCAAGCTCGACGGCTATCCCACTGGTTGAGACTCACCCCTTTCGGGGTCAAAGCCTGTACATGAAGAAAATTGCCAAGGCATAAAATTGCGCATAGCGCATAAAATAAAGCGGCTGAATAGTCGTTTGTAAGTAAAACGCGGCACATCGTTTCCAATAGCCATTCTGATGAACTTCGGTACATGGCCCAAAGCACAGATAGAGTGTTATTATTACCACGACGATATCATCAGGGCTTTCTAAAATAATTGTGAGCAGAT
>SAMEA3663095__coassemble_894_pt1 | contig 37566 bp, 33 predicted proteins | sample SAMEA3663095__metabat2_low_PE_016 | metagenome-assembled genome bin SAMEA3663095 (sample SAMEA3663095) | pig gut metagenome | biome: pig gut; feature: pig-associated habitat; material: faeces | place: France | collected 2012
TGGTGGAATTGGTAGACACGAGGGACTTAAAATCCCTTGGCCAGAAATGGCTGTACGGGTTCGAGTCCCGTTCGCGGCACTTTTATCAAAATTCTTACCGTTATGCATAAAAGCCTTATACTATCTATTTCTGTTTGTTCCCTTATCGCTTTGTCATCATGCTCATCCAAGTTGGGTGCATTGTCGTCTGACAATTTCCAGGTGACCCCCACTCCCCTGCAAACACAAGGCGGTAAAGTGACAGCAACTATAGACGGTTCGTTCCCCGAAAAATATTTCACCCCAAAAGCCACCATCACCATCATTCCCCAGTTGCGCTATGCCAACGGACAGGTGGCCGACGGTGAGCCGGCCGTGTTCCAGGGCGAGAAGGTCTTGGGCAATGGCCAGACCATCAACTACCGCTTAGGCGGCCGCTACACCATGAAGTCGAATTTCGACTATACGCCCGACATGAGAAAGAGTGACCTCTACGCCACCTTCCGTGCACAAGTGGGCAAGAAGAGCGTCGTCATACCCGACGTGAAAATCGGTTATGGTGTCATCGCCACATCTGAGCTCTACCGCCGCACACTCGTCAGCGACGGAGGTGTCATCGCTCCCGACTCCTTCGAGCGTGTGAAAGCCAACAAGTATGAGGCAAAGGTGAAATTCCTCATCAACCAGGCCAACTTGCGCAAGAGTGAGCTGAAAAACAACAGCGTGAAGGAATTCGTAAAACTCCTCAAGCGTATCAATGCCGATCAGAAGGGCCTCAACCTGAAAAACGTGGAAGTGAACGCTTACGCCTCACCCGAGGGTGGATTTGCCTTCAACGACAAGCTTGCCACCAAGCGTCAGGACAATTCAGAGGTCTACGTGAAGCAGCAGCTCAAAAATGCCAAAATCAAGAATGCCGACATCGATGCCAACTACACGGCACAGGACTGGGAAGGATTCCAAGAACTCGTCAAGGCCAGCAACATCCAGGACAAGGATGTCATCCTGCGCGTGCTGTCGATGTATAAGGATCCCCAGGAGCGCGAGGAGCAGATCCGCAACATGAGCGAAGCCTTCCGCGAGCTCGCCGACGGCATTCTGCCCGAACTGCGCCGCAGCCGCCTCACCATCAACTATGAGACCGTGGGACGTTCCGACGACGAGATCAAGGCCCTGCTCGCCAGCGACCCCATGAAGCTCAGCGCCGACGAACTGCTCTATGCAGCCTCGCTCGAAAAAGATCCTGCCAAGAAGGAAGAGATCTATAAGAAGACGAGCGAATACTACGACCGCGACTACCGCGCCTACAACAACCTCGCCGCCCTGGAGATGAGTAAAGGCAACTATGATCAGGCACAGACCTATCTCAACAAAGCTGCCGCTATCGACCGCAACGGTGGCGAGATCTATGCCAACGAAGGCCTCATCGCCCTCAAGAACGGCAATCTCGCTGAGGCTGAGAACCTGATCGGAAAGGCTGCCAACTGCAAAGGATTTGGACAGGCTATGGGCACACTCTACATTGCCAAGGGCAACTATTCCGGAGCCATGCAGACCCTCCGCGAGCAGGACACCAACACTGCCGCCCTGGCCAACATCCTCGTCAACGACCTCTCCGGTGCCAAAGCTGCGCTCAATAAGGTGAAGAATCCCGACGGCATGACCAACTATCTTCATGCCATCGTCTGCGCCCGCCAGGGCAACAGCTTCGCCACAAAGAGCTATCTGCAAGAGGCCTTCAAGCTCGACCCCTCTCTTCAGCAGCTCGCTGCCGACGACTTGGAATTTGCCAACATCAAATAACCGGGACATACGGAGAGCCTTATGCTTGCCCTCCTCCCCACACAAGCGCTCCAACCCCTGTGGCTTGGTGCGCTTTTGCGCATGAAGACTTTATGAAAAAGTTTCTTTTGTTTGCATTCGCCCTGATTCTGACCGCGTGCGGAACCGACTCCCATCACTTCAAGATCGAAGGCCGGCTTCTTCACCTGAATCAGGGTGAATTTTATGTTTACAGCCCTACGGGCGACCTCGAAGGACTGGACACGCTGAAAGTGCAAGCCGGACGGTTCGCTCTCGAAATTCCCTGCGAACGGCCCATGGTGCTGATGATCGTATTTCCCAACTTCAGCCAACAGGTGATATTTGCCGAACCCGGAAAAACGGTCGACATCAAGGGAGATGCCTCACACCTGAGCGAGATGACCATCAAAGGAACTGCCGACAACAAGCTGATGGACAACTTCCGCAAACGCATCGTCAACATGTCACCGCCCGAGCAGAAACGCATTGCCATCGAGGTGATCAAGGAAAATCCCGAGACGGCCGTGGCTCCCTATCTGCTCATGACCTACGTGCTCGACGACCGCAATCCCGACTACAAGCAGGCTGCGGATCTCATCAAGCTGATGGAAGAGAAGCAGAAGGACAACAACTTGCTGAACATGCTGAAAGACAAGGTGAACATCATGCGGCAGTCGGCTGACAACGGACGAATCCCCGGATTCGTACTCACCGACGTCAATGGAGGACACGTGAGCAGCAGCGATCTCGCAAAGGCTCAACTCGCGGTCGTCATAGCATGGTCGAGTGCCAACTATGAGAGTTTGGGCATGATGCAGCAAATCAAAATGTGGCAACAGCAAAGCGGCGGACGCGTTAAGTTTCTGTCTGTCTCGCTCGACCCCAGTGTAGAACAGGTACGCACTTTCATGAAGAACAACCAGATTAGCTGTCCCACCATCTGCGACGGAAACATGTTTGACGGCAAGGCCGCAAGAATCTTCGGTTTCTATAATCTGCCCGACAACGCCCTGTTCCGCAACGGACAACTCATCGGCCACAGCCTCTCGCAGCAGGAGCTCAACAACAGGCTGCAACCCTATTTATCCCATTAGGCTTATGCTCGTACAGACTTATTCGGCCGTTGTAAACGGCCTCGACGTGACCACGGTAATCATGGAAGTGAGTACCGCTGCAGGATCTTCGTTTCATCTCACCGGACTCGGCGACGAGGCTGTCAGAGAAGGACGCGACCGCGTGATGGCCGCTGTGCAGAACAATGGCTATGAGATCCCTATCCGCGATATCACCGTCAACCTCGCTCCGGCCGACATCCGCAAGGCCGGTACAGGATTCGACTTGCCTATGGCCTTAGCCTTACTTGTGGCCACAGAAACCATTCAAATCAACCTCGACGGCTACATGTTTGTCGGTGAATTAGGTCTCGACGGACGGTTGCAACCCATCAAGGGAGCACTGCCCATCGCCATTCAGGCAAGGAAGGAACAGTTCAAAGGACTCATCGTGCCGAAGGCCAACGCCCGCGAGGCAGCCGTCGTCAACAGACTTCAAGTATACGGCATGGAGTCGCTGGGGCAGGTAATCCGTTTCTTAAAAGGCGAGGAAAATGTGGAGCCAACGCTCGTCGACACGCGCAAGGAGTTCTACGAGCATCAAACCGACTACCCGCTCGACTACAGCGACGTCAGGGGACAAGAGAGTGTGAAACGCGCGCTCGAAGTGGCTGCCGCCGGTGGCCACAACCTCATCATGGTGGGCCCGCCGGGAAGCGGCAAGAGCATGATGGCCAAACGACTGCCCAGCATCCTGCCGCCACTGACACTCGCAGAGAGTCTGGAGACCACACAGATACACTCCGTAGCAGGAATCTTGAAACAAGGCTCGTCGCTCATCACCCAGCGCCCCTTCCGCTCGCCCCACCACACCATTTCAGAAGTGGCACTCGTCGGTGGCGGTTCCAATCCTATGCCAGGCGAAATCAGTATGGCCCACAATGGAGTGCTGTTCTGCGATGAGCTGCCCGAATTCAACAAACACACGCTTGAGGTGATGCGCCAACCACTCGAAGACCACATCATCAACATCAGTCGGGCCAATTACAGCGTCACCTTCCCCTGCAACTTCATGTTTGTTGCCAGTATGAATCCTTGTCCCTGCGGCTACTATGGCGATCCCACCCATCATTGCGTATGCACACCCGGACAACGGCAACGCTATCTCAACAAGATCTCCGGTCCGCTTCTCGACCGCATCGACATACAGTGCGAGATTTCGCCCGTGCCCTTCAGTCAGCTGTCCAAAATGCAATCCGGTGAGAGCTCGGCCGATATCCGCAAACGCGTAATCGCGGCCCGGGCCATACAGACCGAGCGGTTCAAGAGCGTGAAGGGCATCCATTGCAACGCACAGATGACCGAGCGAATGATTCATCTGTATGCCGAACCCGATGCCGAAGGCTTCAAACGGCTTCGCGATGCCATGGAAAGGCTGTCGCTTTCGGCCCGCGCCTACAGCCGCATACTGAAGGTGGCACGCACCATTGCCGATCTTGACGGCTCAACCGACGTAAGGGCTGAGCATATCGGTGAAGCCATCAGCTACCGAAAACTCGACCGCGCCGACTGGGCAGAACAGTCTCTGTAAAGACTTCTGTCGCACTTGTCCTTTCTCAGAAAGCCTAAGAATACGCAATAAACTTCTATTTCTTTCTGATTAGCGTCAGTCCGTCACGCAGGGGGACAATCACTTTCTCCACCCTACCGTCGGCAGCGACGTGATCGTTGAACCTCCTGATACCGATGGTTTGCGAGTCTCGATCGTAGGCGGGGTCAACCACATGTCCGTCCCAAAGCGTATTGTCGGCAACAATGAATCCTCCATGGCGAAGAAGCGGCAACACCATCTCATAGGTTTCAACGTATGTGCGCTTGTCGCCGTCGATAAAGGCCATGTCGAACGTAATACCGAGCTTGGGTGCCTCGACGTTGGCGTCGCCGATGGTGAAAACAATCTTGTCGGCCAATGCCGAACCTTCAATCCACGGTCGGGTGAAGTCTTCCATCTCATCATTGATTTCAAAGGTGAAAACCCGCCCACCGTCTTCCAGCCCTTCAGCCATGCAAAGCGCACTATAGCCAGAGAAAGTTCCTACTTCAAGAATATTCTTAGGCCTGATCATCTCAACAAGCATCTTGAGCAGTCGACCCTGCACATGACCAGAAGCCATATGCCCGTGAATGGTATGGATGTTTGTGGCCCGGTAAAGACGGTAGAGATAATCGGGCTCTGGGTCGCTGTGGGCCTCTATATATCGATCAAGTTGTTCTGTTTCAGTCATCGTCGGTAAGGGCCTCCACGGCTAATTTATAACTATTGAGTCCAAAACCGCAGATCACACCCTTGCAACCTGCCGAAATCATACTGCGGTGGCGGTATTCCTCACGCTGATGGACGTTGCTGATGTGAACCTCAACCACCGGACACTTGATCGATCGTATACAATCGAGCAGCGCTATGGAGGTGTGGGTATAGGCCCCGGCATTGAGCACAATACCATCAGATGAAAATCCAACCTCCTGCATCTTATTAATAAGTTCGCCCTCAATATTGCTTTGATAGTAGCTGATCTCAACATCAGGGAAAGATGCTTTGAGTTTAGGCAGAAAGTCCTTAAACGAACTCTTGCCGTATATTCCTGGTTCTCTGACCCCTAACAAATTGAGGTTGGGACCATTGATAATGAGTATTCTTTTCATTTAGAACAGTTTGTTGTCGTTGCAAAAATAAGAAATAATCGGCAAAACAACAAAGAAAAGGCCTTTGGAATGCGATTCATCAACAGACAGATTCGGAGAATTGTGCCGTGAAAAAGACATTCTCGCCTCCATAAGACACAGGAATAATGCCTTTAAAAAGGGATAGTCGGCCTGTCATTCACCAAAGACAATATCTTGGCAAACGGCTCAACAAGCAGGAAAGCAGTTTCGTTAATTTTCAATTAACGTGGAAGTGTCCTATATTATTTTTAATTTTACTTAAAAGAAGTAGGGATTTCATGTTTTATTTGTATATTTGCAAATGATGATAAAGAGTCATTTTATTCAGTACTGCTGAGTGAAGTGATTAATCGTTATAGCCTATGCAGGCAGACTCTTATTACTCGGTAACCAACACAATCGTTATTGTAGAATAAAAAAACATGAACAAAGACATCGTCATATTCAGCGACATCGACGGAACCCTGGTGAGCTTCACATCACACCGCATTCCGGTTTCTGCCGTCGAAGCCCTTACCGAAGCCAAGCGCAGAGGACACCGATTCTATATCTCAACAGGGCGCCCCCCGCAATTTATCAACAACTTGCAACAGATAGAACATCTCATCGACGGGTATCTCACTACCAATGGGGCTTACTGCTACATTGGTCAAGAGATTGTAAACTGCCGGTATATCAGCGAGGAAGACCTTCAGGCCATCGTTGAAGCAAGTGATGAAATGAACTTCAGTGTGGTGATTGCAGGCGAGCGTGATATCGTTGTGTACAACAACAACAGCCTTGTTTATGAGATCTATCAGAAAGGTCTCCACGTTCCCATGGACACTTACAGCCAAGACTTGCAATTGCTCAAAGGCCAGTGCATACTGCAAATATCCCCATTTATCACTGTTGAAGAGGAAAAGAAAGTGATGCCACGGCTGAAACATTGTATGTCGAACCGATGGCACCCACAATTCACGGACATCACAGCTGCGGGTGTAGACAAATCAGTAGGATTCCAGGCCATGACCAGCCGATTGGGAATAGATCCATCCCGCACTTTTGCCATCGGCGACGGGGGGAATGACATCCCATTGCTGCGAGCCGCAGGCACCGGCATAGCTATGGGAAATGCCGACGAAACGACTAAAGAGAGTGCCGACTTCGTGACGGCACATGTCGATGACGACGGATTCGCCAAGGCCTTGCGCCATTTTGGACTGTCGCAATAGAACCCACTATCGTAAAAATCAATCAACAGTAATATTTTAAATTAACATCCACAATGAGAATCAAGCAACTAATTCTTTCAGTAATCCTACTGGTTATTGGAGGACTGACGGCTGTCGGACAACAAATGTCGTTGCCCATGGATCCTGATGTCAGAACCGGCAAATTGGCCAATGGACTGACTTACTACATCAGGCACAACAATTGGCCAGAGAACAGAGCCAACTTCTACATCGCCCAGCGTGTGGGTTCCATTCAGGAGGAGGAGAGCCAGCGCGGTCTGGCACACTTCCTGGAGCACATGGCTTTTAATGGCAGTGACCACTTCAAGGGCAACGCCCTGCTGCGTTATTGCGAGTCGATCGGTGTGCAGTTTGGCGGTGACCTCAATGCCTTCACCTCTATCGACAGAACTGTCTACAACATCGACAATGTACCCACGACAAATCCCAACAATATCGACTCTTGCCTGCTCATTCTGCGCGACTGGTCATGTGGTCTGCTGCTTGAACAGGACGAAATCGACAAGGAGCGCGGCGTCATCCACGAGGAATGGCGTATGCGCACAGACGCAGGAAGTCGTATGTTTGAACGCAATCTGCCCACGCTCTATCCCGGTTCAAAATACGGTCTGCGTTACCCCATCGGCCTGATGAGCGTGGTCGACAACTTCAAGCGCAAGGAACTCGTCGACTACTATCACAAATGGTATCACCCGTCAAATCAGGGTATCATCGTTGTCGGCAACGTGGACGTGGACAAGGTGGAAGCTGAAATCAAGAAGCTCTTCGGCGACATCAAGAATCCCGCCAATGCTGCACCTGTGGTGGACGAACAAGTACCCGACAATGCCGAGCCCATCGTAGTCGTTGACAAAGACAAGGAGTTCCAGCAGTCGATTGTGGAATTGATGATCAAGCAAGACGTATTCCCCGACAGCTTGAAGAACTCACCTTACTACTACGTCAATGAATATATGAACAATGCCGTGTGCAAGATGCTCTCAGACCGTATCAACGAGCGTGCACTGAAGGCCGACTGCCCCTTTGTCGGTGGCGATGCCTCTTATGGAAACTACATTTTTGCCAAGACAAAGGATGCGCTGACGATGGCTGCACTGCCAAAAGATCCCACACAGACAAGTGCCTCTCTCAAGGCTCTCATTGAGGAACTGCGCCGTGCTTCTCTGTTTGGCTTCACCGCCACAGAGTACAAACGCTTCCAGCAAGACTATCTGTCGAGCCTTGACAAAGCCTACAGCAACAAGGACAAGCGTACCAACACACAACTCTACAACCAGATTTTAGGCAACTACTTGGATCACGATCCTCTGCCCAGCATCGATGTCACCTATCAGCTGATGAAACAGATGGTGCCCATGATTCCCGTAGAGGCTATCAACGAAGCTGTCAAGGAGAGTTTCCACGACAATGACTCCAATCTCATAATTATCAATTTCAACACCGAGAAGGAAGGCGCTACATATCCCACCAAGCAACAGCTTCTCGATGCCGTGAAGGCAGCCCGTGGCGAACAGCTCACAGCCTACGTGGACAACGTGAAGAACGAGCCTCTCATCAAGCAAGAGCCTAAGGGTGGAAAGATCGTGAAGCAGGAAACCAACGATAAGTTCGGCTATACCACACTCACGCTGCAAAACGGTGTGAAGGTAATCTACAAGAAGACCGACTTCAAGAAGGATCAGGTGATGATGGTTGCCGAAGGCGGTGCCGGCTCATCTGTCTACGACTTCAAGAAAGAGGGTGCCAATCTCAAACTCTTCGACGATGCCATTGAGTCGAGCGGTTTGGGCGGATTCAGCAACAAGCAATTGGAGAAAGCCCTTGCCGGTGTCATTGCCGGAACAAGCCTCCAGATGAACAGCCGCCACATGTCGATCAGCGGAAACTCTACGCCGAAAGATCTGCGCACACTGATGCAGCTCACTTATCTCACCTTTACCGACATCACCAAGGACCAGGATGAATGGGACAATCTGATAAAACAGAATCAAGTAGAACTGGCAGAACGCAAGATCAATCCCGACGTGGCCTTCTCTGACTCCATCACCAACACACTCTACAACCACAACGAGCGTGTGGCTCCGCTGAACGATCAAGATCTGAAGACTGCATCCTACGACCGCATTCTCGCCATGGCAAAAGAGCGTCTGGCCAATGCACGCGGATGGGAGTTCACCTTCATCGGCAACTTCGACGTAGACTCTCTCAAGCAGTTTGCCGTGACCTATCTCGGATCACTCCCAGCTGGCAAGAAGGCTGAAACCGGCAAGCGTATGGCCGACATAGAACCGGGCGTACGCGTCTGCGACTTCAACCGCAAGATGGAAACTCCCAAAGCAACAGCCCTCATCGTATGGACTTCGCACAAGATTCCCTACACCACCGAACATGACATTCAGGCCAGCATAGCCGGCCAAATCCTCACCATGGAATATCTGCAGAGTATCCGCGAAGACAGCAGCGCCGCCTATTCTGTACAGGCCTTCGGTGGCATGAACGTCGACTACGACAACTACAACTTGGCTATCATTCAGGCCTTTTGCCCAATGAAGCCGGAGAAGCAGGCTGTGGCCCGCAAGATTCTCTATGATGAGGTCAGCGACCTGGCAAAGACCTGCGATGCCGACAAGCTCGACAAGGTGAAGAAGCTCATGCTCAAGCGCGCCGACGACAATGCAAAGCAAAACGGCTACTGGCTGGGAATCATCAACAACTTCCGTCACTTCGGCGTTGACGACTACACCAACTATAAGAAGCTGGTCGAGGCTCAGACTCCGCAGTCTATTTCTAAGTTCATGCAGGAACTTCTGCAGTCGGGCGATCACTGCGAGGTGGTGATGCTGCCTGCGAAGTAATCCTTCTTATTCGGCAATAAAAAAACGGGCGATGCGTCAGAGTTGGCGCGCCGCCCGTTTTTTTATCCTCACCATTCTTTTTATCATTATTGAATGGCATAGAAAGTATTACATGCCAGCATCATTGTTAGAAGCCTTTGCTTCATCTCTATGGACAACAGATGACAACTACAGCCAACGGGCCGAAGAAAATTCAAAAGATCATCAATCAATAGCACAACAAAGCTGAAGACATAGCTCTTTTCACAATCATTCAAGTAGGGGGTAAACACTGATTATATATAAGTGTTTACCTCCTATTTTTCTTGTTAGCCAAACTCTCCCGGAAGAATATCGCATGAAGGTGAACGACATACTGAAGGATTCCTACGATTTCGGATTCTTAAAGATGCCACAGGTGTATCAAGGAGTCTCCCGCACAAAAGAGTTCAGAATCTGATGCTGGCCCGGCCACCGAGCGTGAGTACATGGATGTATTCGTGGCTGTATTTGCTGCCCGGCACTTGTACATTGTAATCGAGATAAGTTCCTATAGACAGGTTGGAGCGCACCTGCAGGTCGGTGCTCAGTCCGGACCAAAAGGCCGGCCCACAGTGGCGCGGTATGGGAGTGCCGTTGATGTCGGTGGGCGGATAGAAGACGGCTCCACCGACAAGTTTACTGCCCACACGCCACCGCTTGGAGAGTGGCAGGGAAAAGTAGGGACCCGCCTGAAGGGTGTAGAACTTAAAGGTATTGTCGGGCGCGTCCTGGCCGTTGACGATGTAATGCAGATTGGCAGCCGAAGCCTTGCCTCCGATGCCCAAATAAGGAGAGAAAAAACAGGCTTCCTCCAGTCCAATGGCGGTGCCTGTGGTGGTCTCAAAAGCTTCTCCCTCACGGATGTCGTAGTGGCTCAGTGGGAGAGAGAATCCCACGGTGAGCGAGAGAAACGAAGGGGTGGGGCGGAAGAGCGCCGCATACATCTCGGGTGAATCCTTCACGTTGAGTCCCTTATCCTTCATGATAAGGTCGGCCAGCCAATAGCCTAATTCAGTGGAAAGGATGCCGATGCCTGCACCCACCATCACGTCGGAAATCCAGTGTTTATTGTTGGCCACGCGCATCAAACCTGTTGCCGTAGCCAGTGAATAGGCTCCCACGCCCACCCATGGCGAGAGATGACCATACTCCTTAGTGAGCATAGTGGCCGTCATGAAGGCCGTAGCCGTATGGCCAGAAGGAAAACTGTGGCGGTTGGTACCGTCGGGGCGCGTCACTTGCGTGGTACGTTTCAGTCCGTCCACTGTCAGCTCCATGGCAGTCACCGTGAACATATCGCTCAGCAGCATGCGCCCCCACGAACTGCGCGAGGGTATCCCTGCCGCCTTCAATCCCACCATCACCACGGCAGGAAGATATTGCATATAGTCGTCAACAGGACGGCGGAAGTGGGGCAAGAAGTCGTTGCGAAGCTTTCTGAACTTTGTGTCCTGATGCTTCACGATGAGACCGCCGGCAATGAGCGGCACACCCATATAAGTGGCACGGAAAAGACGAGACTTAAAGGCGCGGTCCATCCATTCCAGCTTTGGGTTTAGTCGAAGGGTATCTTTGGAGATAGCGTTGGGATCGGGGGCTACGTGCGCTGCAGGCATCAGTTGCACTGCACCTGCCTGCAAGGTGTCTGGAGAATATTCTTCGGCCACACATGGGGCTATGCTGGAAAAAGTTAGCAATGAGTATGCAAAGATTATCGTTTTCATCATATCTGTCTATGAAACGCTTTTTATCCTACAATATTTTGTAATTATTACAAAATATATCCGTTTTTTCAACATTAATGTTCTTTTCGCCGATTGGCGACACACACACCGCTTCGGACTGACAGCCTTTGCAACAAGGCTGAGCCTCGTCTGTAAAGCTCCCAACATGTTTGCCTCTGTCTACAGACGATTCAATTATGGCCAATACCAACTTCTATTTCCGCTTATTCATGCCGGCAGGTATATGGAAGCCCGTCGGCCCCCAAAAGCCTGCCCGTCGGCCCCCATATGGAAGCCGACGGGTTGTCATTTGTAGGACGGCACCAACAACCGTTTTTTCATAGACAAAGGGCTGGATTCCCAGCCATGGAAATCCAGCCCTCAGTTTTCGTATTCTAAAAGCGACAGCTTCAACCAGACAGTATTATACCGTCAGGTCAATACAGAAGGGACTACCGACGAAGCAGCTTACCAGTTGTCGCTCCGCCATGGGAAAAGCGGCAGATGAGCAGCGTTGGCCACATTGCCGATCAGAAAATTGCGGAAGCCATAGCGCACGGCCACGGGGTGCTTCACTTCGGGACAAGTGATGATGATGCCCTTCGTCCAATAATAGTAGGCATTGGCCTTATGGAAGACCTTGTCGGCACCGGCAAGCTCAAAGCCCTGGATGTCCTCATAGCGAGAGATGGCTCCATAGTCGTTCTTGAGATGCACGAAGCAAGTGTCGCCCACAAAATGATAGTCGTTCACCTCAGGACTCTCACACATCAGACTCTGCATCCCATAGCTGTGGTTGAGCGCTACATAGGCGAGACGTTGCCCCACCTGTCGCTTCTGCGAGGGATGAATCTGCTGCGACTCCCATGGATAGACCAAATATTACCGCCGGGTTGTCGTGGGATGTGTGCGCTGTGTGGATTATATGGCCAGCCTGCCCGAATGGAACGGCCGTCAACTCGGTGTCACAGGCAGCAGCCAGGGAGGTTTTCTATCGCTCTCCACGGCAGCCCTCGACCCGCGTGTGACATTTATCGGCGTAGTCCACGACGCCCTCTGCGACCACGAGTCAGAACTGAAAGGCGTAGCCGGTGGCTGGCCCCACTATTTCTACAAGGCGAAGAACGTAGACCCCAAGCGCATAGAGGGGGCACGCTATTACGACGGTGTTAACTTCGCCCGCCGCGTGAAGTGCGACAGCTGGTTCAGCTTTGGCTATAACGATGAAGTGGTGCCACCCACCTCGTCATATAGCACCTACAATATCGTCACGGCACCCAAGACCCTCAGCGTCTATCAACAGACGGGCCACTTCTGGTATCAGGAGCAGTGGGACGAATGGGAAAATTGGCTGCTTAAGCAGATGGGACTATAATAGACAACATAAGGACAGGAAAAGAATCATTCAACCCGCTATAGACAATAAGTCGATCATGTCGGACGTAGGGCTGCGAAGGCAGCCGTAGCGTCCGGCATTTTTGTTTCTGCATCCATCCGACCACTTCTCCCTATTCCCTCATAGACGCCCCGGCCTGTTAGCCCTTACGGACAAATACGCGGCCGATGACGGATGAGACGGCAGAATATGGGAGCCTATAGAGGAGTTGCCAATATTGTTCAATTATTATGCAATAACTTCACCCCGCCGTCGTTATCATCTTTAAAAGGTTCGACAGCCCTCCTCAGGCTGCAATACATCATTATCAACAACTTTTTTATGAAACAAATCATCACTCACTTCACTGACGACGACCTCTATAAGTTCACCATGTGCTGTGCCGTCATTGACAATTTCCCAAGAGCACAGGTGAAATATAGTTTCAAAGACCGGGACAACACCCAATATCCCGACGGCTTCGACAAGCTCGTCATGGAACAGGTGAAATATCTTGAGAATGTCGTCATCACCGATGAGGAGATTGCCTTCATGCGCCGCAAGTGCAACTATATACCCGAATGGTTCTATCCCTATCTGAAAGGATTCCGTTATGATTCGTCGTGGGTGAAGACGTGGCTCGACGATGAGCGCCATCTTCACATCGAGTTCGAGGGAGCATGGAGCGACACCATCCTGCTCGAAGTGAAAGTCTTGGCCATTATCTCTGAACTCTACTACATCGTGACCGGCCAGGACAAAGTGGACTACGACGACTATTACAGCAAGTCGTACAACAAGGCAGAGCGACTGCTCAGCGCAGGCTGCGTCTATACCGACTTCGGCACGCGCCGCCGTCTCTCCCTGGAGGCAGAGGATGTCATGGTGAAAGCCATGAAGGACTGCTATGAATCGAAAAAGTGGAAAGGCAAGTTTGTAGGTACAAGCAATGTGTGGCTTGCCATGAAATACGACCTCACTCCCGTCGGCACGATGGCCCACGAGTTCGTCTGCGCCATCGGAGGCATGTATGGTCCGCAAATGGCCAACCACCTGGCCATGGAATCGTGGCGCAACACCTTCCGTGGAGCTCTTGGAACCTACCTTTATGACTCCTTCGGCTGGGACATCTTCTCGCTCAACTTCAGCGAAGACTTTGCCAATCTGTTTAAGGGACTCCGCATAGACAGCGGCGACAACCGCAAGGAACTGCAACGCATAGTGGAAAAATACAAGTCGCTCGGCGTTGACCCGAAGACCAAGCAAGTGATCTTCTCCAATGCCCTCAACACAGATGAGGCCATTGAGGTGCAACAGTATGCAGAGAAATACGTTCAGCCTTCGTTCGGCATCGGCACACACTTCACCAACGACTTCAAGGGCGTGAAGCCTATGAATATCGTTATCAAGCTCGTAGCCGCCAAGATCACAGAAGCCTGGCCCTACTACAACGAGACATGCAAGCTGAGCGAGGACGAAGAGAAACATATTGGCGAAACATCCGTCATCAAACGCTTCCAGGACGCTATCCACTGGAAAGAAAGAGAACTGTAAAAGTATAGAAATTTGATAGAGGAGCTAAGAGCAAACGAGGCAACAACAACAACCTCCGGTGTTCTTGGCTCCTTACTTTTTGGGTTGACCCATGCATCAGGAGAGAATGACCGCAGCATAGGAGTCAACCTTTTTTAGCGATAACTTTTTGTTTATTCCGCCTAAAAGCAGTAACTTTGCACCCGCAAAGATGAGCCGAGGCAGTAGCCTGCGTGTCTGTATGCTCATTCCCCCTCAGATTTTATATAGTTTCAACAGGGCAAATTCGCAGGTTTGCCGCATAGTTACATACTATTTATGTCATATTTATTTTCATCAGAATCGGTATCTGAGGGACACCCCGATAAGGTGGCCGATCAGATCTCAGATGCTCTTCTCGACCAATTTCTTGCCTACGATCCCAATGCTCATTGTGCCATCGAAACCTTCGTCACAACCGGACAAGTGGTCATCATGGGCGAAGTGAGCTCGTCGGCCTATATAGACCTCCAGACCATAGCCCGCCGCACCATCAAACGCATCGGCTATACAAAAGGCGAATACCAGTTTGACGGCAACAGCTGTGGAATCCTCACCGCCATTCACGAGCAGAGCGAGGATATCGACCGCGGTGTGAGCCGCAAGGACAGCATGGATCAGGGAGCCGGCGACCAAGGCATGATGTTCGGCTACGCCACTAATGAGACCGAGAACTATATGCCCGTGACCATCGACTTGGCACATCTCATCATGCGTACCCTGGCCGACATCCGCAAGGAAGGCAAGGTGATGACCTATCTGCGCCCCGACGCAAAAAGTCAGGTGACGGTAGAATACAGCGACGACGGCGTGCCACAGCGCATACATACCATCGTGGTAAGCACACAGCACGACGATTTCGTAAAGCCCGACCCCAACGCCCACGACAAAAAGAAAGCACAGAAAGAGGCCGACAAGAAAATGCTGGACAAAATCCGTGAGGATGTCATCAATATCCTCATGCCGCGCGTATTAGAACAAGTAGGACCCAAGGTGAAGGCCCTTTTCAATGACAATATCCAATACTTTGTCAACCCCACAGGCAAGTTCGTCATCGGTGGACCTCACGGTGATACAGGTCTCACGGGCCGCAAAATCATTGTCGACACCTATGGCGGCCGTGGCGCACACGGCGGCGGAGCCTTCTCGGGCAAGGATCCCTCAAAGGTGGACCGCTCGGCTACCTATGCCGCCCGCTGGATTGCCAAGAACATGGTGGCAGCAGGCGTGAGCGACGAGATGCTTGTGCAGATAGCCTACGCCATCGGTGTGGCTGAACCCGTTAGCATATACGTCAACACCTATGGCAAGAGCCATGTCGGCATGAAAGACAGTGAAATCGCGGAGAAAGTAAAACAGCTCTTCGATCTCCGTCCGAAAGCCATCGAGGAACAACTGAACCTGCGCCAGCCCATCTATTTGGACACGGCCGCCTATGGTCACATGGGACGTAAAAACGCGACCGTACATAAGGAGTTCACCAGCCGCTATCATGAGACCAAGCCCATGGAGGTAGAGCTCTTCACATGGGAAAAACTCAACCGTGTGGACGAAATAAAAAAAGCATTCGGAATTAAATAGAGATTGGGAACCGTAGTTTTACAAAGTAACGGAGGCAGCATTGGACTGTCACGGCATTCCCGTTTCTCGATAATCAATGATTGACAACGATACAATAATGTTTACACCCGACACACTGGCACCCGTCAACAAGGTGCCAGCGTGTTTGAAACGCTTGCCGAAACCCAAGCCGGTAAACGTTAGAGAGTTGCATGCCGACGTGTTTGAGGATACTACCCACATCACGTCGATTCTCTCGGGCGACACGCTCTTCGTGGAGCGCGGCGGAGCCGGCTATGGCGAGCAGGGAGAGCCCATTCCCTACAACATTGCCAACGACAACTTCATCACTTCGTTGCTGTTGATCTGCTTTCTGCTGACACTTTTCTCATCAGCCCAAAGCCATCGCTTCATTGTTCGGCAGGCCAAGAACTTCTTCTCTGCACCGAGACGGGAATTCAGCGATATCACGGAAACTTCCAATGAACTGCACTTCCAGTTGTTTCTGGCCCTTCTGACTTGTCTCCTCGTTGCGCTCATCTATTTCTTCTTATGGCACAATGGCGACACAAGCATTAACTTCTCAGACAAATACAAAGAAATAGGAATATACACCGGCATCGTGGCAGCCTACTTCATCGTGAAGCTTTTGCTCTACTGGATCACGGGGTGGGTGTTTTTCGATGCCAAGAAGACAGAGCAATGGACCAAAGCCTACCTCTTTCTCGTCTCATCGGAAGGAGTGCTGTTGCTTCCAGCCGTGATGCTTTGCGCATACTTCAAGACGAATGCTCAAAATCTGCTCGTTTATGTCTTCGCTGTAGTTGGAATTGTCAAATTACTAACACTTTACCGCACTTCTGTCATCTTTTTCAGAAAGAAAAACGTCTATCTGCAAAATATTTTGTACTTTTGTGCGCTCGAAGTGGTACCTGCCTGTATTCTTGCAGGCATATTGCTGCTTACAAGTAACTATTTGAGATTAATTTTATAGGATCCGATGATAAAGAAAATACTCATTTCGCAGCCTCAACCGGCAAGCGACAAGTCGCCGTATTATGACATTGAAAAGGAATTTGGCGTAGAGTGTGTCTTCCATCCCTTTTTTAAGGTAGAGGGGCTCTCTGCAAAAGAATTCCGCCAGCAGCGCATCAACCTGCTCGACTATACCGCTGTGGTGTTCACATCCCGCCACGCTATCGATAATTATTTCAACCTGGCAAAAGAGATGCGCATCACCATACCTGAGGATATGAAATATTTCTGCGTCATCGAAACCATTGCTCTTTATATCCAGAAGTATGTACAGTATCGCAAGCGCAAGATATTCTTCGGCACTACAGGCAAAATCGATGATGTGCTGCCCCAAATGGTGAAACACAAGGGCGAGAAATATCTCGTACCTTTGAGCAGTGTTCACAACGACAGTATCGCAAAACTCCTTGACAGCAAAAAGCTGCAGCATAAGGAATGCGTGATGTATACCACCGTGAGCAACGACTTCACTGAGGAACAGAAGAAGAACTTCGACTTCGATATGCTTGTCTTCTTCAGTCCCACTGGCGTGAAAGCGTTGAAGAAGAATTTTCCCGACTTCAAGCAGGGCAACATCAAGATTGCTGCTTTCGGCCCGGCCACCGCTAAGGCTGTGGAAAGCGAAGGACTCCATCTCGACCTACAAGCTCCGTCGCAGCAATATCCGTCGATGACATCTGCGCTGAAGGCCTATCTGAAAGAGCAAAACAAATAATTCACCCATATCATTCCACAATGCCAGCCAACACCCTGAGCAAAGACGAAAGGCTGTGCAGCCGCACCGCCATTGAGGAACTGTTTAACGGAGGTTCCCACAGGAGCATGACCGTGTTCCCGCTCAGGGCGGTCTACGTCATCCGAAAACGATATGCCGACGAGCAGACTTTGCAAATGCTCGTCAGCGTGCCAAAGAAATGCTTCAAGCGCGCCGTGAAGCGCAATCGCGTCAAACGACAAGTGCGTGAAGCTTTCAGATTGGCCAAGCAACCGTTGGCCGAGTTGTTGACAGATCGGGACGAAACGCTCGATGTGGCTTTTATATGGCTCGACAGCAACCTGCATCCAAGCGAAGAGATGAGGGCTAAAGTGGAAAAATTGCTTCGTCGCATAGGAGAGCGCTTATGAGTAAGCAACGGGAGAAAACACAACGCAGCAAGTTGGGGCAGGCTCTCTATATCATAGGGTTGCCTCTGACTTGGGCACTCGTTCTTCCCATCATGTTCTATCAGAAGTGCATAACTCCCTACACTCCGCCTTCCTGCCGATTCACGCCTACATGCTCGGAATACGCCCGCCAGGCACTGCTCAAGTATGGCCCGATAAAAGGACTCGCACTCGCCATTTGGCGCATACTACGCTGCAATCCCTGGGGCGGAAGCGGATACGACCCTGTGCCATAATCGTTTTGTACAATCCAGCAACTTAAAATCAAAAGACTATAATGAAGAATTTCGTAGAAGAACTCAAATGGCGTGGCATGCTCGCACAGATCATGCCGGGCACTGAAGAATATCTCCAAAGCCATCTCACATCGGGCTATTTAGGCACAGACCCTACCGCCGACTCGCTTCATATCGGTCACCTCTGTGGCATCATGATGTTGCGCTACTTCCAGCGCTGCGGCCATAAACCCTACCTGCTTGTGGGCGGTGCAACGGGAATGATTGGCGACCCTTCGGGCAAGAGCCAGGAGCGCAACCTGCTCGACCAGGACACGCTCTACCACAACCAGGAGGCCATCAAGAAACAAGTGAGCCGTTTCCTCGACTTTGATGGTACCGAAGCCAACAAGGCTGAACTTGTCAACAACTACGATTGGATGAAGGACTACCGTTTCCTCGACTTCGTACGCGACGTGGGCAAACACATCACGGTCAACTATATGATGGCAAAAGACAGTGTGCAGAAACGTCTCAACGGTGAGGCACGCGACGGACTCTCTTTCACAGAGTTCACTTATCAGCTGCTTCAAGGCTACGATTTTCTTTATCAGTATCAGCACTACGGCGTACGCCTGCAGCTTGGCGGTAACGACCAGTGGGGCAACATGACTACTGGTACGGAACTCATTCGCCGCACACTCGGCAACGAGGCTGAAGCATTCTGCCTTACCTGTCCGCTCATCACCAAGGCCGACGGTAAGAAGTTCGGCAAGACCGAAAGCGGAAATGTGTGGCTCGACCGCAATCGCACTACGCCTTATGCTTTCTATCAGTTCTGGCTCAATGTGACCGACGATGATGCCGAACGCTACATCAAGATATTCACCGACCTCGATCAAGAGACCATCAGCGGTCTTATTGAAGAGCACCGTCAGGATCCCGGCCGCCGCACGCTGCAGCGTCGTTTGGCAGAGGAAGTCACAACAATGGTACACAGCAAGGAAGATCTCGATATGGCCATTGCTGCCAGCAATATTCTCTTTGGCAAAGCCACCAAGGACAGCCTTGCGCAGCTCGACGAGGCTACACTTAACGATGTATTCAAGGATGTGCCCCACTACGATCTTGACAAGGACCAGCTTGGTCAGCCGGCCGTCGATGTGTTCTGCCGTGAGGGTTGGCAGATATTCCCCAGCAAGAGCGAGATGCGCAAACTCGTCAAAGGAAATGGCGTGAGCCTCAACAAGGAGAAGCTCTCTGCCTTCGACCAGCCCATTACCAGCGAAGACCTTATTGATGGCAAGTATCTGCTTGTACAGCGGGGCAAGAAAAACTATTATCTCATTACCGTGAAATAAGAGTCAAGACTATAAATAAAGCTATGACATCATGAAAGAATAGTCCCGCACAGTATGCGGGACTATTTTTTTGCCCCACGACAGAATGTCAGGTAACCCATATGTTTCAAGAAAAATACTTGGATAATTAAAATATTTTCGCGATATTTGCGCTAACAAACCAATGAAGATATGAGAGCAATGAAATATTTGGATCCGCGCGCCGACCTCACCTTCAAACGAATCTTTGGCGAGCACAAGGAACTCACAAAGAGTTTCCTCAACGCCCTTTTGCCTTTCCAAGAGGGTGAGGAAATTGAATATTTGGAATTTCTGCCTGCAGAGCTGGCCCCGGATTCACCTATGAAGAAAAATACCATAGTAGATGTCAGGTGCAAGGATAACAGCGGAAGACAGTTTATCGTAGAGATGCAGATGTTCTGGACACCGGCCTTCCTGCAACGCGTGCTCTTCAACGCCTCAAAGGCTTATGTCAAGCAACTCGACAGAAGTTATGATTTCAGATATCTGCATCCGGTATACTCGCTCAGTCTCATCAACGACGTGTTCATGCCCGACCTGAAAGAGTTTTACCATCACTATGACATCGTCAACATCGAACACACCAACAAGGTGATAGAAGGGCTCCACTTTGTCTTTGTAGAACTGCCCAAATTCAAGCCTCAATCCATACAGGAACGCAGAATGGCCATTCTATGGCTTCGCTTCCTCACAGAGATGAACTCAGAAACAGATACTGTACCGGAGGATTTCCTGCAGAATCCCTACTTGAAACAAGCCGTAAAACTGTTGGAGACATCCTCCTACAATGAGACCCAGCTCTACACCTATGAGAAATTCTGGGATGCTGTAGCCTCAGAGCGTGCCATGGTGAACGATGCTCTGAAAGAAGGAAAGAAGCAGGGAGCCAAAGAGAACGCAATTGCAATAGCCCGCAATTTGTGTCAGTTGGGGTTATCTGTTGCCGACATTGCCAAGGCCACGAATCTGACTATAGAGGAAGTTGAAAAAATTTTAGTATAAAATCATTTGTTCTCTGAGAGAGCTAATAATTACTTTGTCTGTAGACAGGAGTTTTTCATCACCAGGGGGACTTAAAATCTGCACAGCATTATAGATAAAAGTGAAGAGCTAAACAAAATAAGAGAGGCAAATCCGCCTATACAGCCCTTCAAAAAAACAGTAGCGGAGAGAAAAGGCAGAAAAAATTTGGTGATTGCACATAAATTGCTTACCTTTGCAGACGATAATTGTCCTATGGTGTAATGGTAGCACTACAGTTTTTGGTTCTGTCAGCGGTGGTTCGAATCCGCCTGGGACAACGCTTCATGTTGGGTGTGCTAAAAAAGCACACCCTTTTTTTGTTAATTTCAATTCAAAGTGGACGACGAGGTCTACTGGAAAAACTTTTAGTCTTTTGTCAACGAATACCGTATCAAGGAAAAGTGTCTTGACCGACGGAGCGTCCACTCCGGCAGGCGAATGTTTTTTCAGATGATCAACAATACATAAATGTTAAGAGGATGTGCGACACATCCTCCTTTTTATATAACGCTTTCCAGACTCGGGCCCGCAGTTGCCGCCCGACGGGCTTCCACATGCAAGCCGACGGGGCGGCTTTTGGAAGCCCATCGGGTGACAACTGCGGGCTGGCATGAGCAGACGGATTTTGATGCGTGAATTACCAGTGGATAACTGTGGATAACCATGTGGAAAACGGTGTTGATAACTGATAGCTTATCCACAGCACCAAAAGTGAATGCCGTGGACTGTGGATAATCCACGCGTTGTCCAAAGCATTTCCACACGTTATCAACAATCCACACTTTTCAACAATTATCAACTTATACTTATCCACACAACTCCCCATACAGTGGATAACGCCATAAGATACTGAATATCATCAGAAAGATATACTTTCAAAGGGTGAATAAGTCATTGAATCTTGTGGATTAGAAAAAACACTACAATAGAGAAACAGGATATCAACTTATCCACAAGACATCATCATACACATAACTTTTTTTTAAATTAAAAGAAAAAATAAAAAGATAAAGATGATTTGTGGATAAGTATTTGCCAAACGATAGATTCGTTGTACCTTTTATCTTTGACAATACTTTCGCTACGACTATCAACTGCCGCCCCCTCGAGTGGGGAGCCGACATCCATTCCTTCCGCAAGCATACTTGCTTTAACCGGCTGCCTGAAACAGGATTAGGGGATGGGATTTCACGCTGCCCCGTTCCCTCTATCGTCCATCGCCTAATCATACTGAAAAAAACAAACGACTTTATTTTGTTCTTCGCCCATTTTGCATTATCTTTGCAAAAAAAGCAAGGATATGCTTGGACATCCCTTTTGGCAAGATGAATACTGGCTTTACATCATCCAGCTTTTCCAAACTAAGCCGGAAGGCGTGAAACACCTTTACTCGCGCCAGCTTGTAGACCTTAGCCTGGAGCTTCACATCGAGCCCTCGTACATCCATAGGCAGATGATGCGACTGCGGCATATCGATGACAAAAGACTCCGGAAGCTGTGGGACAAGTATGCCCATAAACCGAAAAAACTCGCCCGCATGGTCAACACCCTGCGCAGTATGAGAGGTTTCGGGATGGGCAACGTGTTTTATGCGGGTGTGGAGGTAAACGTGAGCTGGGAAGCGACTTTCCAGCCGTTGGATGCCGAACCTCGTCTCACGCCGCTGATGCTTGTCATCATCCTCGATCTTTATTTCCGCCTCACACCCAATACCATGGTCGAGGACACACCCGAAGTGGCGGAACTCGCCAGACTCTTGGGCATCGGGACCTCGCTTGTCGTTGATGTACTGCGCTCTTTTTTGTGTTGCGACCCCTACCTCAACTATGTTCCCGAAATGGACAACAAACTCGTCGGCCCTTGCAGCAGAATATGGAATGAATATGCCATCCTCGAGCCTCAGGAACTCGAAGGACTGGCGGAACAGATGAAATATTATTTTAAATAATCAGACGCCGTGGCTCAAAAATTAATACAAAGTCAAACCCAGCAGCAGACTCAGCAATTACGACTCACCCAGCAGCAGCTCCTCAATGTCAAACTTCTCGAGATGCCCATCAACAAGCTTGAAGACAACGTGAAAGCCGAGATGGACGACAATCCCGCGCTGGAGAAAGACTATGCTGCCGACGAGGACAATGAGGGATTCGACACGGACGACGGCAGTGGCGAGAACGACTCTGAGGGCGAGACCGAGGAGGAACGCAATGAGCGGTCGGAGCGGGAGGACGCCCTCGACCAGGCACTCAGCGACATGGGAAGCGACGACGATATGCCTGAAGTCTACCATTATAACAACAACGACAACGCCGACTATGAGGAAATGGTCTATGGCGACACAACTTCGTTCTACGACAAACTGAAGGAGCAGCTCGACATGGAGCCCCTCTCACAGAAGGAGCACGACGTGATGGAATATCTCATCGGATCCCTCGACGACGACGGGCTCCTGAGAAAGGATTTGGACACCATCTCCGACGAACTGGCCATCTACCAGAATATCGATGTCGACACGCCCACCCTTGAAAAGATGCTCCATCGGTTGCAACAGTTCGATCCCGCCGGCATTGGCGCACGGTCGCTGCAGGAATGCCTACTGCTACAGATCGATCGAAAGCCAAAGGGGTATATGCGGGCCTTGATGAGGGAGGTGATCACCAATTATTTCAAAGAATTCACCCACAAGCGATGGGATAAAATCAATGAGCAGCTGAAACTCACCGATCTCCAAAGCCAGGCCCTTCAGCGCGAATTGTACAAGCTCAATCCGAAACCAGGGTCGTCGATGGGTGAGACCGAGGGCAGAAACATGCAGCAGGTGACCCCCGACTTCATTATCAATACCGATGATGACGGACGGGTGACATTCTCCATCAACTATGGAGACATCCCCACGCTGAAGGTCAGCGACTCTTTCTCGCAGATGGTCGACACCTACCGCAACAGCAAGAAGACCATGAGCCGCAGCGACAAGGAAGCGCTGCTCTATGCCAAGGAAAAGGTAGCCCATGCCAACAGCTTCATTGAGGCGATGAAGGAGCGCCGTCATACGCTCTACATCACCATGAAAGCTATCATCGACTGGCAGAAAAAATATTTTCAGGATGGCGACGAGACTGAGCTCAAACCCATGAAGCTGAAGGACATAGCAGAAAAGACCGGACTCGACGTCTCGACGGTGTCGCGCGTGAGCAATCAGAAATATGCACAGACACGCTGGGGGATATTTCCGCTCAGGCATTTCTTCACCAATGGATTCATGGCCGACAACGGTGAGGAACTCGTGACGAAAAAGCTGAAACTCGCGTTGAAAGACATCATCGACCACGAAGACAAGACCAAGCCCTACAACGACACGGAACTGATGGGCCGCATGGCCGAAAGAGGCTATCAGGTGGCCCGACGTACCATTTCCAAATACAGAGAGCAGATGGGAATTCCCGTGGCGCGGCTGAGAAAATAAACCTACCTATGAAAGAGAAGAACATTATCCTTACCGCACGTGTGCTGAGCATGATTCTCACGCCTTTCTATCTGCCTTTCGTGGCTATGGTGGCGCTGTTCATTTTCAGCTATCTTAGCATTCTCGACCTGGGTTACAAGGTCATCGTCCTGACGCTTATCTATGCCATGACCATCCTGCTGCCCACGTTGCTCATCCATATCTACCGCAACTATCAGGGGTGGACATCTAAGGAATTGGGAGTGAAAGAGCGGCGTATGATCCCCTATATCATCAGCATCATGTGCTACTTCCTCTGTTTCTACGTGATGAATATCTTTCACATGCCCGCGTTCATGGGGTCTATCGTCGTGGCTGCCCTCTGCATCCAGATTGTCTGTGCCATCATCAACATCTGGTGGAAGATCAGCACCCACACGGCGGCTATCGGTGGCTTCTTCGGTGCCCTTATGGCCTTGTCCTTCATCTTCGATTTCAATCCCACGTGGTGGCTCTGCTTCATCCTCGTGTTGGCCGGGGCCGTGGGCACGAGCCGCATGATACTGCGCCAGCATACGCTCTCGCAGGTGGTGCTGGGCTTTCTCACGGGAGCCGTTGTGGGATTCATCATGTTTTTTACGCCAATCGTTTATTGAAATCAGACAATTCAAACAATCATAGAAATGAAACCATTAGTAAGTATCATCATGGGCTCCACGAGCGATATGCCCGTTATGGAGAAAGCAATGAAATGGCTCAACGACAACGCAATTCCTTTTGAGGTGAATGCTCTCTCGGCCCACCGCACTCCCGATGCCGTAGAGGCGTTTGCCAAGGGCGCAAAGGCCCGTGGCATCAAGGTCATCATCGCCGGTGCCGGCATGGCTGCCGCCCTGCCTGGCGTGATTGCCGCTTCTACAACGCTGCCTGTCATCGGTGTGCCCATCAAGGGAATGCTCGACGGTCTCGACGCTATGCTTTCCATCATTCAGATGCCTCCCGGCATCCCTGTGGCCACGGTGGGCGTGAACGGAGCGCAGAATGCCGCCATTCTCGCTGCTGAGATGATCGCCTTGGGCGATGATGAGGTGGCCGGGAAAGTGGAAGCTTGGAAGGCCGGACTCGGACAGAAAATAGAAAAAGCCAATAAGGAACTCGCAGAGGTGAAGTATGAGTTCAAGTGTAATTGATCTGTTCAACTATCACCGCCATCCCACTACTGCTGTCAAGGTAGGCAGCATAGGGATCGGTGGCGAGAATCCCATCCGTCTGCAGTCGATGACGACCACGAGCACCGACGATACCGCAGGTTCGGTGGCTCAGGCCGAGCGCATCATCAAGGCGGGAGGAGAACTTGTCAGGCTGACGACACAGGGCTCGCGCGAGGCTGAGAATCTGAAAAACATCAGTGCGGCCATTCGAGCCGATGGGTTCAGCACGCCGCTTGTGGCCGATGTGCATTTCAATCCTCATGTGGCCGATGTGGCTGCGCAATATGCCGAAAAGGTTCGCATCAACCCGGGAAACTATGTAGATCCCGCACGAAAATTCATCAAGCAGGAATATACCGAAGAGGAATATGCTCAGGAACTCAAAAAGATTGAAGACCGGCTGGTACCCTTCCTCAATATCTGCAAGGAGCACCATACGGCCATACGCATCGGTGTGAACCATGGCTCACTCTCCGACCGCATACGCAACCGCTACGGCGACACGCCGGAGGGGATTGTGGAGAGCTGTATGGAGTTTTTGCGCATCTGCAAGAAGGAGCGTTTCGACGATGTCGTCATCAGTATCAAGGCTTCCAATACGGTTGTGATGGTGCTCAGCGTGCGGCTGCTCATTGTCAGGATGGAGGAAGAGGACATGCATTATCCCATCCACCTCGGCGTCACCGAGGCCGGTGAGGGTGAGGATGGCCGCGTCAAGAGCTGCGTGGGCATTGGCGCGTTGCTTGCCGACGGCATTGGCGACACCGTGCGAGTCTCGCTCTCTGAGGATCCCGAGGCCGAGATTCCGGTGGCCCGCCATTTGGTAGACTATATCGGGCGTAAGGCTGGGCACATGTATGTGCCGGGTGTGGAATGTCCACAATTCAACTGGCTAAAACCGCAACGGCGGCCGACTACGGCTGTAGGGGACATCGGCGGAAACCATGCTCCGGTGGTCATCACTTCCAACGAGGGCGATAAGTCCGACTATATTTATATAGGTGGTGACCAGTCGAAACTTTCAGATACCGGTAAGCGTTACATCGTCGACTACAATGTCTATGCTGAGATGCAGGAGAATGGCGGTGCGCCGGCCAATGTATTTCCCATCTTCCCCGTGACAGCCATGCCGCTGGTGGGCGCACTGAAGGCCACACTGAAATTTCTCGTCCTCCAGTTTGGCACTCCGGCCGAGGAATATCTCGCTTGCCTGAAAGCCCACCCCGAAGTGGTAGTAGTCTGTGTGAGCAACCATCAGAACCGGTTGGGATGCCAGCGGGCTTTGGTACACGAAATGATGAATGCCGGTGTGAAGAATCCGGTTGTCTTTGCCCAGATGTATCAGCTCAGCGACAAGGAAGAGTTTCAGCTTCGTGCCGCTGCCGATATGGGAGCGCTGATGATCGACGGTCTGACCGATGGTATCTGGCTGCTGGACGACGGCAATATCTCACCCGACGAGATCGAACAGACGGCTTTCAACATTCTGCAGGCCGCCCGCCTGCGTGTCTCCAAAACGGAATACATCAGTTGTCCTGGATGTGGCCGTACGCTCTACGAGCTGCGTTCCACCATTGCCCGTATCAAGGAGGCCACCAAAGATATGAAGGGATTGAAGATTGGCATTATGGGCTGTATCGTCAATGGTCCGGGTGAAATGGCCGATGCCGATTACGGATATGTTGGAGCAGGCGTAAATCGTGTGAGTCTCTATCGTGGGCAAGTCTGTGTGGAGAAGAACATTCCACAGGAAGTGGCTGTGGAGCATCTGCTTGCCCTGATCAAATCGGACAGAGAGTCGAAGTAGACGCTAACTTCCTCACTTCAAAACAAACGCAGCCAAGGCAATTGATTGCCTTGGCTGCGATTGTTTTGATCATTGAGCAGTTTTCTTTTTAGACAGCTTACCTTATTGTCGCAACAGATTGAGCTGTGCGTCTGGCTTCATCACATGGTGTACTTTCTCTGTATATTCTGACAGGCGCACTTTCACGCTCGATGTGATGTCATCAATATTGTCGCCTACTTCCACGGCATAGTCTCCGGCCTCGCCAAGCCACTGGCTGTTGGCCTCGTCGAAACTGGTCAAGTCGCGGCGGTCGATGACCATGTGAAGGGTCTGGCTCTCACCGGGCTTCAGCAGTCGGGTCTTTCCGAATCCTTTCAACTCGCGTTTGGGCTTCTGGATGTTGCCTTTCGGTGCGCTCACGTAGATTTGTGCCACTTGCTTTCCGGCTGTCTTGCCGGTGTTGGTCACAGTGACGTCTACGTTCACCTTGTTGCCTTTGGCTGAGGCCTTGAGATTAGAGTATTTGAAGGTGGTGTAGCTCAATCCGAATCCGAAGGGGTAGGCCACAGGCTTGCCGAAAGTGTCGAAATAACGGTAGCCCACATAGATGTCTTCCTCATGGTTGGAATAGTTGACACCTTTCATATATCCACCGGCAAACTTGTCGGTGAAGTTATAGTAATCGGGAGTTTGCGGGAAATTGTTAGTCGACGGCACGTCATAGGCCGATATGGGCCAGGTCATGGTGAGGTGTCCTGATGGATTTACCTTGCCTGTCAGTACGTCGGCAACAGAGTTGCCCCCTTCCTCGCCGGGTTGCCAGGCCACGAGAATGGCATCAACGGCATCGCGCCAAGAGGCAGTCTCCATCACAGACCCGCTGTTGATCACCACCACCACGGGTTTCCCAGCCTGATGGTAGACGCTGCTCACGCGGTCGATCATCGACTTTTCGTCTTCGTTGAGATTGAATTCGGTTTTGATGTCGCGGTCCAAACCCTCACCAGCCTGGCGGCCGATGGTGATAATGGCTGCATCGGCCTCTTGAGCGGAAGTCTCCACGCTGCGTCGGCTGATTTCTATCTCCGGGAGTTTGGGTTGTCCCTGGTCGAGAAACCACATCTCCGGATTCTTGTCGGCCTTGAGCTTTAGTTTGGCATAGGCAATATAGCTCTCATAGATATCGGTGAGCTGTTTGGTTGTTTCAACGCCCACATTCTTCAATCCTTGTTTCATATCCACCACATAGGGCACATTGACACAGCCTGAGCCAAGTCCACCGCTGAGAAAGTCGTAGGAATTCACGCCGAAGAGGGCTACTTTCTTCATCTTAGTCAAGGGCAGTGTTGCCACGCCTTTATCCGAAATACTGTTTTTCAACAGCACCATTCCCTCGGTAGAGCTTTGTCGGGTCACCTCTGCGTGTGCCTTGAGATTGGGTTTGTTGCTGAACTGATAGCCATAAAACTTGGGTGTTTTGACAATGTATTCCAACACGCGTTTCACTTCCCGGTTGAGAACTTCTTCAGATAGCTTTCCTTCTTTCACCGCCTGTACAATCTCCTCAGCCTGCTTTCCATAGCCGGGCATGAGCAATTCGTCGCCTGCATCCGGTTCTGTCCATGTGGGAAGGTCGGGACGGATGCCTATCCAGTCGGTCATCACAATGCCGTCGAAGCCCCACTCATCGCGTAGAATGGTGGTGAGCAGTTCCTTGTTGTTCTGTGCGTAGACGCCATTGATACGGTTGTAAGACGCCATGAGTGTCCAGGGATGACTATTGCGCACCATTTTCTCGAAGCCGCGCAGATAGAGCTCGCGCAGTGCCCGTTGGCTGAGTCGCTCATTCACTCGCGTTCGGTCGCTCTCTTGAGAGTTTACGGCAAAGTGCTTGGCACTTACGCCGACTCCTTGGCTTTGGATGCCCTTCACCATGGCTGTGCCGATAATGCCTGTAACGATGGGATCCTCACTGTAGTATTCAAAGTTGCGGCCGCAGAGCGGACTGCGGTGGAGGTTCATGCCCGGGCCCAACACCACGTCGCATCCATATTCCAAGGTCTCGTTACCGATGCAACGCCCCACTTGTTCTACGAGTTCTGTATTCCACGTTGAGGCCAGACAGGTGCCGATGGGGAATCCTGTGGCGTAGAAAGTCTGGTTTGTGCCCTCACGAGTGGGATCAATGTGTACTCCGGCTGGGCCGTCGGTAAGCACCGTGGAAGGGATACCCAGACGGGGAATGGCTACTGTGATGCCTGCTGCGCCGGCCACAATGCGCTTCTGATGACCCAACATAGCGCCGGACCCGACAAATCCGCTATTGCCGCCGCCCACAAGCATCTGGGCTTTCTCCTCTGTTGTCATCGCATTGATTACTTCGTCTATGTTGTCGGCCCGCAATTGAGGAGCGTTCTGAGCCGACATACCTGTTGAAAACAGGGTAGACAGAATGAAGACTGATAGTTTAAAACTTTTCATTATAGTTGATAAGATGATAGATAATTTGTAGTATGGCAAAGGTAAGAAATTATTTTTATAATCTCTGCGTAAACGTTTGGTTTTTTATATTCATCTTTTTTCTGAAGGATCAGTTGATGATTGACTGATAGGACAGGACACAAAAAAAGGAGGTTGAGACCTCCTTTCTATTTGTTATTGTCCTTTACAATGAGAATTGGACGTTTTTACAATGAGAATTGGACGTTGATCATCAGTTCACGGGGACGGAGCCAGTAGCGATTGGTAAAGATTCCTATACCACTGTAGGTGGTCTCTTCATAAGTTTTCTTGTTGAAGAGATTGCGGAGCGAGGCCGAGAGTCTGATTTTTTTTATGCGCCACGTTATCTTGGCATCGGCAAGAAGCGTGTTAGCGGATGGAGAATTCTGTATTTCGTTGTGGTACAATACGCCCGACAGTGAAAGGTCTACGTTTCCGATTGTGGAGATGAGCGTCAGCCGTTGTGTCCAGTTGGCAAGTGTTTTCGTCCAGTCTCCACCGGTTTTACTGCGGTTGAAGGAGAAGTCGCCCTTATATTCAATCTCCATCCACGCGGGCGAGAAAACAAGTTCCGGACTGAACGCATAGGATGTATAGCGATAATCGATCATCTTGCCAGCCGAGTATTGCTCTCCCTTGGAATAGTTGCCATTTAGAGAGAGATTGGTCTTGAGGTGGATGGCTTTCCATCCTTTCGACAAGTAGGCCGAGCCGTTGATATTGTCGCTATGGGAATTGTGGCGTATCCAAGCATAATTGTAGTTGCCGTCGTTGATGACCATGTCCATGGCCGCACTGTTCCAAATACGCGAGGCGCTGACTTTGAAGTTGGAAAAAAACTGGTAGATGGCCCGCTTATAGTTGTAACCAAATGATGACAGCAGTGACCGGGTACGGGGAATGAAGTCGGGGGCATCCATCCAGGTGCGGTAATCGGTGCGGCGATGGCTGATGGCAAGATCATTCCACGCCGAGGTGCTTTCATTGTAGCTCAGCGATAGATTCCAGTTGGAGCGGTTGCCATAGTCGCGGTTGATGTATACTGATCCTTGAGGCAGGAGCAGAGTAGATCCTTGGTGGGTGAACCGCTTCAAAGTAATGGAGGGGGAAAACGAAATTCTCCAGTCTTCGTCCTTATAGTAGCATGAGGGGGCGAGTGCTCCTTGCAGCAGGACATTGTTTTCGTGGGCTACATTCAGGTTTTCTGCCTCAAGGCGCAGCCCATTGTCAGTGTGCCACTTACCATACTGTCGGTTCCATGACAGTGAGTGGGACGTGTGCCAGAGGTTGTTGGTCAGCTCATCGGAATAGGGATGAAGGGTTGCAGAGGCGGAATCGTTCTGATGGGTTAAATTGAATTTATCTTTAGCGTAGTTGTAGTCGAGGGTCGATTTCCATTCCACGATGTTTCTTCCTAAGGTATATGTCTGGTTGATGGCAGCCATCAGATTCACCTCTGGAGTGGTAATCTTTTGGGTCAGACCGTCGGTATAGTCGGTAAGTCCGTCGTCCTGGCTGGCGTTGGCCTTGACGACAATGTTGCCGTAGTGGCTTTCGGCATTGATACGGTGGTTGTAGTCTAAGGAGAAGGCGTCCTGCCGTAGGAGCAAATGGCGGTCTTCGGTTGTTTGTGTGGGGCTTTGTCCACCGAGAAAATATTGTGAGATATTTTGTGTGTGCTGTCGGATGACGTTGCGGTTGTAGCTCACTGAGAAGCTGTTCTCCGCGTCGTTATTGCCTTTTGTCAGATAGTCGATGCTGTAGGCCTGGGATGTGTTCTTGCGCAGCCGCTCCGCGTCGATGGGTGCCTGGAGAGTAGGGGCTGAGTACCATTGGGGCATCGTCGCGGTGGAGGCAAAGTCGAAGGCATCGTAGAAAATCGAGAACTGGTTGCTGAGATCACGTCCCGAGCGGTCGTACTGTACGGTAGTTTCCATTTGCCGCTTTTTTCCGATCTGCATGCCCACCGCATCACCGCCCACATGGGTGGGGTCGTCGGCAAGAAGATAGGGGCGGAGCGTGGTGAAAAACTGGTCGCGGGCCGAGTCTTTCAGCACGATGTTCATGCCGATGTCGTCGGTGAATACCCGATTGCGCAAAGCCTTTACCGGTTGGTCGTGCTCCACCACCTCAGCCTTCTTCACGTCCTTGGCGCGGATGTTGTCGGTGAGTTTGTTGTATTGCCCTTTGCTGAGGTCGAGTCCCTCCACGGTGAAGCGCTTGATGGCCTGTCCTTTGTACTTTATCTGCCCGTCTTTCTCCACGTCCACACCGGGCAATTTCTTGAGTACGTCCTTCAGGTTGTTGTCGCGGGCGGTTGTGAATTTGGTCAGGTCGTAGACGATCGTGTCGCGTCGCATCGACACGGGTGGCCCCTGCACCTTCACTTCCTTGAGCTGAAAAGCCTGCTGAACCAGCCTGATGGTGTTGTCTTTGCCCACAGGTTGCCGGTGCTTGGCATATCCCATGAAGGTGGCCTGCAGCTCGTCGCCCGGATGAGGCTGTGCATCGATGGAAAAATATCCCTTGTCATTGGCCCGAACAAAGAGAACTGTGCGTCCGCCGCGCAGCAGCATCACCGTGGCCTTGGGCAGCGGAGCTCCGCTCAGCGAGTCGACTACGGTGCCCGTGATTGTGTTCTGAGCCTTTGTGCCGGTCCACGACAATATAAGTAATATGAATAATACGACTGTTCTCTTCATGCAATTCCTACTCACTTAAGTCTATGGGATTGAAGGGCGTTGGCGACATAAACTCCTTGCGGTATTCCTCCGGGGGATATTCCCCACCGTCCTCAGTGGAAAAAGTCACCTCCACTCCCGACGCGTTCAGTGCTTTTATCATGTCGTCGGGAGTTGTCGTGCGTCGCCAGTGATAGAATTTCTTCTTGGGCATCAGTTCATACTTCTTCCACTTCTTGTCCAGACAGATATTTTCTTTTTCATCCAGCTGCTCCATGCCGATGGCCGTGAACATCCACTGGCGGCGTGAGTCGGCAGCCTTGAGAATCATGCCCGGTAGTTGGCCGAGTTGCCATGGCCCTTGGCTGATGGGAATGTCTTCGGTATACCACACCGTCCAGTGGCGTCCCATGTAGTCGGCCTCGGCCTTGGTGCAGGGATAGCCGAGGATGGAGCAGGTGTCGCAGGCAATGGTCCAGGCGATGGGAGTGACGGGGTCTTCTATTCTTATGAGGTTGTCGAGCGAGTAATATAGCGTTGTGTGCTTTCCTTCGGGATAATTGTAATAGGAAGTCCACAAGACGCTCCATCTTTTTGGCTCCGGATGGTCTTTTGTAGGCTCCCCGCCGTGCTTGATCGTATAATCCAACCACTCATAATACTTCACCCTAAGCATGCTGTAGAACTTACTTACCTTAGTGCCCACATCAAGCGCCATCTCGTCGTGGGCGTATTGATAATTCCCCAAGGAGTCTATAAGTGTGGTGTCGTTCACAAAGTCGGTCTTGTAGGTGAAGCGGTACATCACTTTGTCGACAGTCTCTTGGCCAAAGAGCGGAATAGCGCAGAAGATTAATCCTATAGACAATAAAATTATATTTCTCATCTTATGTTAATACAACTATTTAAACCATAAGGCTCTCCACAAGCCTGCCTTATTCAGCGATTTCTATGGGGTTGTAGGGCGAGACCTCTTTCAGGGATTTCATAAAATCATCTTTGTCGCCGCCACCTTCTATCTTTACGTTATCCATGCTGATGGAGATTCCCGCGGCCTTGAGCGCATCGTCGACAGAAGTGGTGCGGTTGACCTTGTCAAACTGTTTCTGGGTCACTGGTTCATATTTTTTGTAGTTCTTGATGAGAGTGATGTCTTCCTTGCCACCAATCTGTTCAAGTCCGACAGCCACAAAGACATATTGTTTTTTGGCATCCGAGGCTTTAAGGATGAGGCCGGGCAGTCCGATCAGTTTCCAGGGGCCATAGTCGAGAGGAACGTCTTCGGTGTACCATACGATCCAGTGACGGCCTTTGAAGTGGGTTTCGGCTTTCGTACAATGATAGCCAAGCACCGTGCAAGTATCAGAGCCGATGCTCCAATCGGGGATCTGCGTCTTCTCCGAGATTCGGTAGTTGGCCATCATGGCGTCGGAGAGAAAACTGGTCTCCCCGGCGGGATAGTTGTGATAGACAATCCATGTCATGGTCGGGTGTGACGGGCTATGGGTAAAGTCTCTGTTGCCGCGGGCTACCTGTTCATTCATCCATTTGTCGAAGATTGGCCTCCGTGCGCTGTAGAACTCGCTGACCGACTGGCCTATGTCGAGTCGCATTTCGTCATCGCTATATTCATAACCGCCAAGTGAGTCGATTTTGGTGGTGTCGCTGACAAACTTGGAAGCATAGGTGATACGATACTGTACTTTGTCAAGGACGGTCTCCGGATTGGATTCCTGCGCTTCTGCGTTGCTTTTGGAGTTGGCATGGAATTGGGCTGATGCATGGGAAGCAAGGATCAGCATGGATGTCAATGATAATGTTTTCAATATTTTGTTCATAGGTTTTGACCCTTTAAAGTAATACATTACAAAGATATAAAAAAAAACGGAACTATCAGACAGAAAAAATATTTTTTTCGATGTTGTAACGCTTTTGGCTGTAGACACACTTCATATCAACATAATGATTACAGATAAAAAGTCAAAAATGTGGCAGAGGGCGGAAATGTAGGAGAAATATTTGGTTAGAAAGAAAAAAGCCATTACTTTTGCATTCAACTTAAATCCTCGGAAGACAGACTTCCGTCTAAGCGTAACTGATTGAAATAAATCATCAACCTAAAAATAATGCTATGCAGAAAGAAGGTCTTGAAATTAAAGAATTAGACCAAGTGGTCGTCCGGTTCTCCGGCGACTCTGGTGACGGCATGCAGCTTGCGGGAAATATATTCTCGACCATCTCCGCCACCGTAGGCAACGGTATCTCTACATTCACCGATTATCCTGCCGACATCCGTGCTCCGCAAGGCTCACTCACCGGTGTCAGCGGCTTTCAAGTACACATTGGCGCAGACAAGGTCTACACCCCCGGCGACAAATGCGACGTGCTTGTGGCCATGAATGCCGCAGCGTTGAAGACACAACTGAAGTATGCCAAGCCGCAAGCTACCATCATCATCGACACCAATGCCTTTGGACCGACCGACTTGAAAAAAGCCAAAATCGAGAGCGACGACTATCTGGAAGAATTGGGCATCGACTCCGACCGCGTCGTGGCCTGCCCCATCACCAAGATGGTGAAGCTGTTGGCTGCCAAGGAAGCCCCCGACACACCACCTAAAATGGTGCTCAAGAGCCGCAATATGTTTGCGCTCGGACTGGTGTGCTGGCTTTTCGACCGCGACCTGAATCTTGTGAGTAATATGCTCCACGAGAAATTTGCCAAGAAACCCGGTGTGGCCGACTGGAACATGAAGGTGGTTCAGGCCGGATATGACTATGGAGCCAACACCCACAGCAGCGTGCCCAACACCTATCGCATCGAGACGAAAGACAAGAGGCCCGGACGCTATATGGACATCACCGGCAACAAGGCCACATCCTACGGTCTCATTGCCGCTGCCGAGAAGGCCGGACTGAAACTGTATCTCGGCTCGTATCCCATCACCCCGGCCACCGACATCCTGCACGAGCTGGCCAAGCACAAATCCTTGGGTGTCATCACCGTGCAGGCCGAAGACGAGATCTCTGCCTGCTCGGGAGCCGTAGGCGCCGCCTTTGCCGGAGCTTTGGCTGTCACCTCCACGTCAGGACCGGGCATCTGCCTGAAGAGCGAAGCCATCAACCTGGCCGTCATCGATGAGCTGCCGCTCGTGATCATTGACGTACAGCGCGGAGGACCCTCCACGGGACTGCCCACAAAGAGCGAGCAGACCGACCTCCTGCAGGTGATCTACGGACGCAACGGCGAGAGTCCTATGCCCGTCATCGCAGCCACGAGTCCTACCGACTGCTTTGATGCCGCCTATATGGCCGCCAAGTTTGCGCTGGAGCACCTCACCCCCGTGACGCTCATGACCGATGCCTTTATTGCCAACGGTTCGTCGGCATGGAAGCTCCCCGACATCAACGACCTGCCCGAGATACATCCCCACTATGCCACCGAGAAGCAGCGCTATCGCTATACACCCTATGCGCGCGATCCGAAGACCGGCGCACGCTACTGGGCCATCCCCGGCACGGAGGGCTACACCCACATCCTCGGCGGGCTGGAGAAGGACGGCGAGACGGGAGCCATCTCTACAGAGCCCTTAAACCACGACCTTATGGACCACCTGCGCTATGACAAGGTGGCGAGAATTCCCGTTCCCGACCTCAGGGTGGAAGGCGACGAAGACGACGCCCAGCTGCTCATCGTTGGTTTCGGATCCACCTACGGCCATCTGCATACGGCTATGACCGAGTTGCGCAAACGAGGCTATCGCGTGGCCCTGGCCCAGTTCAAGTATGTGAACCCCCTGCCCAAGAATACGGCGGAGGTACTGCTGAAATATCCCAAGTGTGTCGTGGCCGAGCAGAACCTCGGCCAGCTGGTGGCCCTGCTGCGCGGACGCATCAACGGCTTCGTGCCCTATCAATACAATAAGGTGATGGGTCAGCCTTTCAGCGTGGCCGACCTCGTGAAAGAATTCAGTGCCCTTATCGACGGAAAAGCCAATGTCGACAACGGCGATACTTTCATTTCTAAAGTATTATAAAGAAAATGGAACTTACAGCTCAAGATTTTAAGAAAGGCCAGCCGCGCTGGTGCCCCGGCTGCGGAGACCACTTTTTTCTGAACAGTTTTCAGAAAGCTATGGCCGAAATAGGCGTGCCGCCTTATCAGACGGCCGTCATCTCGGGTATCGGCTGTTCAAGCCGACTGCCCTATTATGTGAGCACATATGCCATGCAGACCATTCACGGACGTGCCGCTGCCGTCTGCACGGGTGCCAAGGTGGTGAATCCCAATCTCACCATCTGGCAAATCTCTGGCGACGGCGACGGACTCGCCATTGGCGGCAACCATTTCATCCATGCCATGCGGCGCAACATCGACATCAACATCGTGCTGCTCAACAACCGTATCTACGGACTGACCAAAGGCCAGTATTCACCCACGTCGCCCCGTGGATTCATCTCCAAGTCGAGTCCTTACGGCACCGTGGAGGATCCCTTCCGCCCGGCAGAGCTCTGCTTTGGAGCCCGCGGCCGCTTCTTTGCGCGCGCTGCTGCCAACGACAGTGCCGAGACGATAAAGATCCTCAAGGCCGCCTATTATCACAAGGGTGCCGCCGTTTGTGAGATACTGCAAAACTGCATGATCTTCAACAACGGAGCGTGGGACAATGTCTATACCAAGGAAGGCAGGGCCAGGAATTCCATATATGTGGAGCACGGCAAAAAGCTCACGTTTGGTCCCAACAACGAGTACGGACTCGTGCAGCAGGGATTCGGACTGAAAGTGGTGGAGATTGGCAAGGATGGCTATACCCTTGACGATGTCCTCGTCCACGATGCCCATTGTTTGGACAACACCTTGCAGCTCAAGTTGGCCATGATGGACAACGAACACGGTTTCCCCGTAGCTTTCGGCGTGATACGCGACGTGGAAGCCCCCACCTACGACCAGGCTCTTAACGATCAGATTGAAGAAGTGAAGGCAAAGAAGCCTTACCACAACTTCATGGAATTGCTCGAGACCAACGATATCTGGACGGTAGAATGATCTGAAGCCGCCTCTCTTTCAGAACACCAACCATGCGCCCACCGAAATCCAATATGGTTTTGGTGGGCGTTTTCTTTTCAAACTACAGTCGCCCATGTATCGTGGCTTTTGCCACGCTGTCGTGTGTCTTTTTTTAAATATGGTTGACACCTCAAAAAGAAAAGATGGAAAAGAAA
>SAMEA3663095__coassemble_902_pt1 | contig 36030 bp, 30 predicted proteins | sample SAMEA3663095__metabat2_low_PE_016 | metagenome-assembled genome bin SAMEA3663095 (sample SAMEA3663095) | pig gut metagenome | biome: pig gut; feature: pig-associated habitat; material: faeces | place: France | collected 2012
AACAGAATCACCGCCAGGATGTCGGGGAGACACTTCTTCAATGTATTCATTCGTTGTAGAATTAGTTTTCGTTGTTTGAATCCGCAATTACGGGGTCGTCTGCTGCAAAATTACAAAAATATAATGACTAAAGGCGAAGTTTAAAGAGTTTTTCGTAAATTTGCAAAGAAAAAGAATCTGATACACGTCCATCACGATGATGGGCAAATGGTTAGAAACGAAATAGGACGGTGCGCGCCTATTATGAATTGTGAATCGTCAAAACGGTGCGCGCCCAAATTGTGAATCTTGAGTTATGAATTATAGAAAGGTAGCCATCATCGTTGCCATGGACAAGGAGTTTCAGCAATTGGAATCCCTACTCAGCAACAAGCAGACAGAAGAGATTGGACACGGACGACTCGTCACGGGCCAATTGGGCGACAAGGAGATAGCCCTGCAGAAATGCGGAATCGGCAAGGTGAACTCCGCCGTCGGTGCCACGCTGCTCATCCAGCAGTTCAGTCCCGACCTCGTCATCTCCAGCGGATGCGCCGGGGGAGCCGACGTAAAACTGAACGTGGGAGATGTGGTTGTGGCCCGCCAATGCGCCTACCACGACGCCTACTGCGGCGACAACTGCGAGAAAGGACAGATCCTCGGTATGCCCGCCCGATTCAGCCCACCCGAAGAACTTGTGGAGAAGGCCCTGCTTCTGAATAATGACGACACAAAGGTGAAGGCCGGACTTACGGTCAGCGGTGAGTGGTTTGTCGACTCTCGCGAGAAGATGCGCTCCATACTCGACGCTTTTCCTGAGGCTGAGGCTGTAGACATGGAGAGTTGCTCCATAGCGCAAACCTGCCACATCTTCGGGGTGGACTTCATCTCCTTCCGCATCATCAGCGACGTGCCGCTCAACGACCACAAAGCCCAGATGTATTTCGACTTCTGGGACTGCATGGCCAACGGCAGCTTTGAAGTGACCAGGAAATTCTTAAACGAAATATAGACATCCTCTGCTCTTGGATCCGCCCGCGTCAACAGGTGTGGAACAAACGGGGCCAGGGGGAAATTTTTGAGTTATGAACAAGATTCCATCTTTCACCATCGACCACAACCGTCTGTTGCGTGGCATTTATGTGAGCCGCAAGGACGCTGTGGGCACTGAGACCGTAACCACCTTCGACATCCGCATGAAGGAACCCAACCGTGAGCCGGTGGTTCATGCCGGTGCGCTCCACACGATTGAGCATCTTGCGGCCACCTTCCTTCGCAACGATCCCGAATGGAAAGACCGGGTCATCTATTGGGGGCCCATGGGTTGTCTGACGGGTAACTATCTGATTCTTCAGGGTGACCTCCAATCGGAGGACATCGTCGACTTGATGCGGCGCACGTTCCGCTTCATCGCCGACTTTGAAGGCGAGATTCCCGGTGCCGCGCCACAGGACTGCGGCAACTGGTTGCTCCACGACCTGCCCATGGCCAGATGGGAGGCCCGGAAATTCCTCAACGAGGTGCTCGACAACATCAAGCCCGAGAACCTCCATTATCCCGAATAGTCATAAGTCCCGCGTTTACCCTGTTGGTGAATGCGGGACTTATTGGTTTTAAACAAGTTTAACCTGTACAGACAGGCATTTCCAAGAATAAAACCGCTTTTTGTTTGGCGATTGTAGGGAAATGGATTACCTTTGCATTCAACTTGATAACAATCTTCGCGCTCACTAATTGCTTTTAGTGCAGAGTGTCTTCGAAGGAAAGACCTGTAGATGAAACAATTTTTTAGTAAACTTTATTTGCTATGAAAGTACATGAATATCAGGCAAAACAGTTTTTTGCCAATTACGGGGTGCCGGTAGACCATTGCATCCTTTGTCGTTCGGCGGCCGAAGCTGTTGAGGCGTACAAGAAATTGGGGGTTGATACCGTCGTGGTGAAGGCTCAGGTCCACACGGGTGGACGTGGCAAGGCCGGCGGTGTGAAGTTGGCCCACAATGCTGAGGAGGTGGAGAAGTATGCCCTTCAGATTCTTGGCATGTCGATCAAAGGCTTTGTGGTCGACCGCATTCTCGTCACCGAGGCTGCCCATATCGCTTCGGAGTATTACGTCAGTATCCTTGTTGACCGCAAAATCAAACAACCCATCATCATGATGAGCCGTGAGGGCGGCATGGAGATAGAGCAGGTGGCCAAGGTGTCGCCCGAGAAGATCGTCCGCGTCCCCATAGATCCCATCGTGGGATTGCCCGACTATCTGGCCCGCGATGCCGCCTACAACCTTTTCGACGACATTAAACTCGTGCGCCAGTGCGCCGCCATCCTGCAGAAGCTTTACAGGCTCTTTGTGGAGAAAGATGCCTCGCTCGTCGAGATCAATCCGCTGGTGCTGACCAAGGAGGGCGAACTGCGCGCCGTAGACGCCAAGATGACCTTCGACAACAATGCCCTTTTCCGCCATCCCGACGTGCTCGCGCTCAATGAGCCTACGCCCGAAGAGAAAGTGGAGCAGGAGGCCAAGAGCAAGGGCTTCAGCTATGTCAACTTGGGTGGCGACATCGGCTGCATGGTCAACGGTGCCGGTCTCGCCATGGCCACCATGGACATGATCAAACTCTACGGTGGACATCCTGCCAACTTCCTCGACATCGGCGGCAGTTCCAACCCGCAGAAGATCGTGGAGGCCATGAAGCTGCTCACCTCCGACAAGCATGTCAAGGTGGTGCTCATCAATATCTTTGGTGGCATTACCCGTTGCGATGATGTGGCCAAAGGATTGATCGAGGCCTTCCAGGAGATCAAGACCGACATGCCCATCGTGATTCGTCTGACGGGCACCAACGAGACCGAGGGCCGCGAAATCCTGAAGGGAACCCATTTCCATGTGGCCCATACGATGAGCGAGGCCGGAAAAATGGCCGTGGAATTGTCTAAATAATCGTTTATTAACCGTTTGCAGAAATGAGTGTATTGATCAATAAAGATACCCGTGTCGTTGTGCAGGGTATAACAGGCCGCGATGGTAGCTTCCACGCAGCCAAGATGAAAGATTACGGAACACAGGTTGTGGCAGGCACTTCTCCCGGCAAAGGCGGACAGGAAGTCGACGGCATTCCCGTCTTCAACACTGTCAAGGAGGCCGTAGAGGCAACGGGTGCCAATACGTCGATCATTTTTGTGCCGGCTCCCTTCGCTAAGGATGCGATGATGGAGGCTGCCGACGCTGGCGTGAAACTGATCGTCTGCATCACCGAGGGCATTCCCGTGATGGATGCTGTGGTGGCCCATCAGTTCATCCGCATGAAGGGTGCCAACTTGGTGGGACCCAACTGCCCCGGACTTATCTCGCCCGACTTGAGCATGGTGGGCATCATGCCGACCAACATCTTCAAGAAGGGTCACACCGGCATCATCAGCCGCAGCGGCACCCTCACCTACGAGGTGGTGCAGAACCTGACTTCGGCCGGTATCGGACAGTCTACTGCCATTGGCGTGGGCGGCGACCCTGTGGTGGGACTCTATTTCGAGGATATGCTGCAGCTCTTCCAAGATGATCCCGACACCGACAGCATCGTCATCATCGGTGAGATTGGCGGCGATGCTGAGGAGCGTGCGGCCCAGTTTATCAAGGAGAAAGTCACAAAGCCCGTCGTGGCCTTCATCGACGGTCGCGAGGCGCCTCCCGGAAAGCAGATGGGGCATGCCGGTGCCATCATCACAACGGGCTCCGGTACGGCAGCCGAGAAAATCGCTGCTTTCAAGGCCGCAGGCGTGCCGGTGGCCATGGAAACTTGTGAGATCCCCGTGCTCCTCAAAGAGAAGATGAAGCTGTAGAAAGCAGCCCTTCACCATCGACAATTTTTTCCCGCTTATATTTATGGCCGGATTCCTTACTGGGGATCCGGCTTTTTCGCGTTCTGTATGCTGGCTTCCAAGTGCAATCCCGCCGGCCCCTATATGCAGTCCCGCTGGCAGCCAAGTGCCATCCCGGCGTCCCCCATTTGGCGGCCTGCATGAGTAACCGGAGTTTGTGCTTTCATCTGGCCTAAACGGAAAGATTGATTCCCCTTCCTCCGAGGGTCGCGCACTCATGCTGAACTTTGGCAGGAAAAGAAAAAATGGGGAAATGGCTTGCAGTTTGATGTTTTTTAGTTATTTTTGCCGTATGAAAATCGTACGCAATCCATTTTTGCCTCCTAAGGATTTTCTCGCCATCAATCTGTTTGGCCTTTGCTTTTGTCGGAAAGACGCCGTCATCACAAAGCGCGTTGTCAACCATGAGAGCATCCACACGGCCCAGATGCGCGAGTTGCTCTACGTAGGGTTCTATGTCCTCTATGTTGCTGAGTGGCTGTATCGGTTGTTGCGCATCCGTTCATCCTATGACGCCTATATGGCCGTCAGCTTTGAGCGCGAGGCCTATCGTCACGATGGAGACGATTCCTACCTAAAGCAAAGAAGGCATTTCGCCTGGACGAAATACCTTCATGGATGTTGATTAAGTCGTAAAATACTTATTTGGCCATGTCGAAGCCTACTCTGACTCCATCGTAGTTTTTGCTGATGTCGCCAATGGTGGAGAGTGTGCTGTTGCCGCTCAGTGCGGCTACTGTCTGGAGCAGGGTGAGAATCTTCTTCGACTCAAAGAGAATGCTGATACCCGATGCGTTGCGTGTGGCGTAACCGTTGAGGCTGAGCGGTAGTCCTGATAGCTTGAGTGCCTGTGTGTTCTCGTCAAACGTCCAGTTTCCCGTCAGGCTCTTGCCGTCTACCTTTCCGCTGAATGTGCCGTCCTCATTGAACGTGATGTAGGTGTTCGATTTCTTGAAACCTAATTTGGCATATTCCGCAGAGAGTTTTTCCTCGATCTGTGTGGCTACTATCTCACCACCAGCTTTAGCCAATGCGTTTTGAGAGGTGAAGGCGCACCCCGGTCCTTCGTATTTCCATGTGCCGACGAGCTTGGATTTCGTGAGCTTATTCAGTCCGATCACAGAGCTGATGGCGTTGGTGATGGTTTCTGTGTTGGTGGCGGCACCGAGGATTTCGCCGAGAATGCCCCCCGTGCTGTTGGCCGATGAGCCGCTTGTGGAAGTGGTGGATGTGGGCATGTTGCAGCTTGAGAATGTAAGCAGCATCGCTGCTGCCATAATCATTTTTTTATTCATGTTGTATGTCTGTTATGTTGTTATCCACTGCAAAATTAAACATATTTGCAGAGATATCAGTGGATAATTCAGTGAAAACGACGAAAAATTAAGCAAACAATGTGTTTTTTCCTTATCTTTGCAAAAACAAGTCTGATGAATTCTATTATTATGCGTAAATGGATAGGGCTTCCACTGGCTCTTTTATTTAGTATGACAGTGGCGGCACAAACAACTAACGACACGACAACGATGGGTAAAGTTACCGGAATTGGCGGAATATTCTTCAAATGCAAGGATATGAAGCAGACCAGGCAATGGTATAAAGACAATTTGGGCATCGATACCGATGACTATGGCCATACCTTTAAATGGTATGAGGAGAAAAACAGCGATAAAGTGGGGCGTACGGTTTGGAGTCCTTTCCCCGAGTCGACGGATTACTTCGGCAGTAGCTCCCAACAGGTGATGGTCAACTACCGGGTGGACGACATCGAACGGTTGGTGGAGAGACTGAGAAAAAACGGAGTGACCATTGTTGACAAGATTGAGAGCTACGACGGCATCGGGAAATTCATGCATATCCTTGATACGGATGGCAACCGCATAGAACTGTGGGAGCCCGTGGAAGAGCACAATTAACGATGCGGACACAAGTCGCACTCCTCACCGTGGGCGTTGATAACGCCGATGGATTGGAGTAGGGCATAGATCGTTGTAGAGCCCACAAACTTCATTTCTCTTCGCCGGAGATCCTTAGAGACTTCGTCGGAGAGCGGTGAGGTCGTGCGCTCGGTATAGGGCTCAACAATCGTTTCTCCGTGGGTGAAATGCCAGATATAGCGGTCGAAGCTGCCCCATTCCTGCTGAATGCTCTTGAACACGTGGGAGTTGGCGATGGCAGCCTCTATCTTTCTGCGGTTGCGGATGATGCCCGCATCTGCCGCAAGGCGATCAACATCTGAACGGGTGAAGCAGAGGATCTTGTCTATGTCGAATTGTGAGAAAGCCCGGCAGAAGTTCTCGCGCTTGTTGAGAATGCATTCCCACGACAACCCGGCCTGAAAACTCTCCAAAATGAGCATCTCGTAAAGTTTCTTGTCATCGTGTTCCGGCTTTCCCCATTCCTCGTCGTGATAGCGTACGTAGAGCGGATTGCCCAAATTTACCCAGTGGCATCTCTTCATCTCACTTTCCTCCTTTCTTGGCGTTGACCAATGCGCGGCACAAATCACGCTGCAAGACTCGGGCGTCCAGCACCGACATATCGCTGTCCATGATACTGAAAGCCAACAGATGTCCATTGTCGGCCTGGCAATAACCTGCCAAAGAACTGATGCCGTAAGGGTGTGACAGGGTGCCCGTCTTGGCGTGGACCTTGCCTCGGAGTTCCGGTGAGGCCATCTCTGAGCGTAGTGTGCCGTCTATTCCCGAGACGGGCAGGCAGATCCACAGCATGCGGAAGATGTCTTTGCGGCTATAGGCAAACTTGAGAATGTTGGTCAAGGCATAAGGTGAGAGGTGGTTGTAGGTGCAAAGTCCGCAGCCGTCGTGGATCATCAGGCCTGCGTCGCGCTCCTTCACGATATCGCGCAGGAAATACCGCTCGTATTTCACGCCCACTCCCGGATAAGAAACCGCATTGGGCTCCAAGGCGTGGCCTATGGTATAGAGCAGTGATGTGGCCTGGGTGTTGGAACTGTTCTTCCACATTCGCCGCAACACCAGGCTGAGCGGCCGGCGGAAGCGCACCATCCTGACTGAGCCTTTAGGCAACTGTCCTGCGATGAGCTGAGAGTCGGCAACTTGTGTGCCGCCTCTTCTAAGGGCATCGACAAAGGCTTTTTTGACTTTCGGCGCTCCTTTATAGAGGATGCCGTAATGGGAGAACGACAAATCCCAAGGGTACCAATGCGCTTCGGTCTTGACGGGATCGGTAAGCACGAGGTCGAAAATCACCTTTCCGGTGACGCATTTGATGTGCTGCTTTTTCATCATTTCCACCAAGGTAACCATGCCTTGCGGAGTCAGCTGTGGGTCTAAGCCTCCCTTGAAGATGAGATCTCCGTGGAGCGTGTCGCCGATGACCTTCCCGTGGCGGTAGATTTCGGTTTTCCATTCGTAGCGTGTGCCTAACAAGTAGCACCCTGCCACGCCCGATAACAGCTTCAGACAGGAAGCGCTGGGCTGGGCCTCCTTCTCGTTGAAGGCGTAGACGGGTTTGTTGGCGGTAAGATCATAGACGTAGAAACCAAAGCGTCCCTTCATTCTTGGCTTTTTGGCAAATCTGTCCAGACGGCTTTGCAGAGCTGTATCCACCACGGCCTTCACTGTGTCTTGCTTTGTCCCGCCCTTTACCTCCTTTTTCTTGCTGCCGCAACCACACATCAGTGCAACGGTGAGGAACAACACGAATATCTTGAAATATGGCTTGTTGTGTATTTTCTGCTTGATCATCTTATTTATCTTTTCGATTGGAAAGAAATTTCTTCGTGCAAAAGTAAGAAAAAGAAATCACGTCTTGGGATTTGATCTTTTCATTTGGCCCAAATATACTCATCATTATGTTAGGCGCTGACGTGAACATAATGACTTGAAGAGCCTGATGGGGAATAGCTATGACGGTTTTCTCCGGTTATTGCTTCAACTTGAAGGAGTTCTCAATGCCTTGGAGCTCGGCAAGGAAGAGTTTGTCGGCCATCATGCGCTTTTCCACCTGCGTGCAACTGTGGATCACCGTCGAATGGTCGCGGTTGCCGACGAGTTTACCGATTCGTGCAGCTGGCATTTTGGTGTATTTTTGCGCCAGATACATGCTCACTTGCCGCGCCACCACATAATCGCGCTTGCGGCTTTTGCTGTTGATGTTGGCTTGTGTGACGTTGTAGTGAGTGCATACGGTGTCTACGATCTCGTCGACAGTGAGGGGGCTGTCATCCACCTTCACGGCACGGCGGATCACTCTGTCGGCTAACTTCATGTCGATTTTGCAGTCGTAGACGATGGAGTAGGCCATGAGCGAGTTGATGACGCCTTGCAGATCGCGAACGCTTCCTCTGGCAGTACGCGCGATGAAGGCGATGACGTCGTTGGGGATGGAAAGCCCGTCGTGACGGATTTTATTGACCAGGATCTGCGCGCAGAGTTCCTCATTGGGCTTTTCCAATTCCGCGATAAGTCCGCAGGCAAAGCGAGTGAGCAGTCGGTCCTTCATGCCTTGCAGGTCTACGGGCGGTCTGTCGGAAGCGAGGATGATGCGCTTTCCGTTGCGGAAAAGATGATTGAAGATGTGGAAGAAGGTATTTTGCGTGCTGGCCGCCGTCAACCATTCCTGAATGTCATCCACGATGAGCATGTCGATGGTCTGGTAGAAATTGATGAAGTCGTTCACCTTATTGGCTTGCACGGCATTGGTATATTGCACTTGGAACAGGCGCGCGCTGATATACAGCACTCGTTTCTGTGGGTAGAGGCGCTTGCATTCGACACCGATGGCATTGACCAAGTGGGTCTTTCCACATCCCGACGGGCCATAGATGAACATGGGATTGAACTGCATGTTGTTGGGATGCTCGGCAATGCTGAGTCCCACACTGCGCGGCAGCTTGTTGCTGTTGCCCTCGATATAGTTGGAGAAAGTCTGATGGAGGTTGAGCTGTGGGTCAAGATCACGCGCAACGGTATCGAGAACGGTCGGCGGCTGGTTCAGCCCTGTGGCCTTCCGCTCTTTGGGCTTGACAGCATCAGCGGGATCTGCCTCAATATTTTGCGACAGATTGTGCTCCTTGTCGGTTACGACGCGATAAGTCAAACGTACGTTGGCGCTAAAACAGCGATGGAAAACCTTGCTCAGCAAGCCGAGAAAGTTCTCCTCCAAATATTCATAGACAAACGGACTGGGAACCTGGATGAGCAGTGTATGCGTCTGTTCATCGTATTTCTCAAACACAATAGGTTTGAACCAAGTATTATATTGCTGTTGGGAAACATTCTGAGCAATGAGGCTTAGCGACTGTTCCCAACTTTCCTTAGGACTTATCTTCATATTCTATCGATACCGAAATGAATGCGTGAAAGGGTATTCGGGTAGTTATTCCACGACCTTTGCGGTTTTAGCGGTGCAAATTTAAAAAAGTTTTTTGATACTGACAAATCACAGGAAGACTATTTTTTTCCGTGCCCAACTAAACAAGCATAGGAGTCAGAAGAAAAAAAGATGCTTCTGACTCCTATCTTTTAAGTTTTCACACTGCTGTTATTTGTCTTTCTTGCCGAAGAGCGAGAAATGAACGTAGCGCTTGGGATGCTCTCTGAGGTTGATCATCAGGGAGTCGGCATGAGCCATGGTGGAGTTGAGGTTGTGATAGAAACTGGGGTCGTTCATCAGCAGTCCCAACGATCCTTCGTTGCTGTTCATCTTAGCCGTGAGCGAGTTGATGTTGGCGATGGCCTCATTCACCTGCCGCATGGTCCCGTTTACATCGATGGCCGCAAGGTTGGCGGTGAAGCGGTCGGTGTTGTTCAATACGGAATTGGCCGTAGACATCGCTGTGTTTGCCTTGCCCAATACGCCCGGCACTTGCTGGCCTACCTGAACCATGAGGGTGTTCAGTCTTGCTGAAGACACGGTGAGGTTGGCCGTGATGGTCTGGATATTGTGCAGCGACTGAGCCAATGCCGGATCGGCCATGAGCGCATTGAGTGAAGTGAGGATTGAGTCAAGTTTGGGCACGAGCTTTTCCACCTGTGGAATCATTCCCGCCGCTTGGCTCATCATGCTTCCGCTGACAGTGCCCTGCAGCGTGTCGCCCGGTTCTACGCGCTCACGCGGGTTGTTGGCCAAGAGCAGATTCATCTTCACGTTTCCCATGAGGTCGCTGGTGATCTCAGCCGAGGATCCTTTGGGGATGCGGAGGTTGTTGTCGACATCAAACTTCACGAGTATGTCGTCCCGGCCGGTATAGTCGTAGATGATCTCTTTCACCACGCCCACCTGATAGCCGTCGGCGTAGATAGGATTGGATGAACTCAGTCCACTGATGTCGTGGAACTTTATATAATAGGTGTTGTCGTTGGAGAACAGCGACATGCCTTTAAGAAAATTCAATCCGAAGAAGAGGACAACGATGCCAAGAATGGCAACGATGGCTATCTTCACTTCATTTGTAAAAAATTTCATATCTGACTATTTTTGTTTCTTATTATCCAGAAATTCCTTGATTGCCTCGTTTACGTCCATTACTTTTCTGTTTTTGAGAGCAATGATGAACGCGTCTGGGAATTTATCCAATATCTGCTTGCGCAGCCGGTTGATCTCGTTGTAGTTAGTGGAGGAACCATAGGTATAGCGGACGAGCTTGCCGTCTTCAATGCTCTCACATCCTTTCAGCCCCTTGAACCGCTGATCGTTGAATCTCAACTTGTGGGGGCCGGCGAAAATCTGCACCTTGAATACTGGGGCGTTGACCGCTTTTCTTGCGTTTTGAGCAGAAGGTTTCTTGGGCGTTGCGGGATTGCTCTGTTCCTTCTGGCTTTTCTGATTGGCCTGTTTTTGCTGTCTGTCTGAATTTTTCTGATTGTCTGCGTTCTTCTGCGTGTCCGGATTCTTCTGCCTTTTGCCCCATTTGGCTTGTTTGTCTTGTATTGCTGGTTTCTTCTGGTTGGATTGGCCGTTTTGCCTGGTCTGACTGTTTTGTGAAGCCTGATTGCCCTGTCGGTCTTGCTTGTCGGTGTTGGTTCTGCTTGTCAAAGTATTGGATGATCCTTTGGCAGGCGACACATTCTGAGACACACTCACCACATTTTGCGCTGGGGAGAGCTGGTCGGAGTCGTTTGTCGTCGTGTCACCGTCAGAAAGTGAAGCGATGCCTCCTTTGTCGTATTTGTCCTTGTATTGAAGAAATGCCTTGTAGATTCCTTGTGCGATGAGGTCTACCTGCGCATTGTCGTTCAGTCGTTGCTCTTCGTCGGGGGTGGTGATAAAGCCTAATTCGATGAGGCAACTGGGCATGGAGGTCTCTCTCAAGACGAGAAATCCTGCCTGATGCACTCCTTTGTCGGGACGGTTGGCGGTTGAGCAGACACTCTTCTGTATCATCTTGGCCAAATCTACACTGCGCTCCATATAGGCTCCTTGCATGAGCTCGAAGATGATGTAGCTTTCTGATGACTTCGGGTCGAAGCCTTGATAGGTTTGTTGATAATTCTTTTCCTGTACGATGACGGAGTTCTCACGCATGGCCACGTCAAGATTATCTTTCGCACGGTGCATACCCAATGTATAGGTTTCGAAACCACGTGCGATCTTTCCACCTTCGAGGGCATTGGTATGCACGGAAATGAAGAGGTCGGCTTTGTTGCGGTTAGCGATATTGGCACGTTCCTTCAGGGGGACAAACACATCGTTCTTGCGCGTATAGATGACTCTCACGTTGGGGCAATTGCTCTCAACGTATTTGCCAAAAGCCAATGCCACTCTTAAATTAATGTCTTTCTCATTACTGATGGCACCGGGAGCGCCGAAGTCATGACCGCCATGACCGGCATCAATCACCAGTGTAAAATTTTTGTTCGCAGCCCATGATGAGCCGGCGAATGACACAAACATCAAAAAAAGAATAGCAAGATATTTTTTTAGCATGAATCTACGTATTTCGTGCAAAATTAATCATTTAGCTTGGGAAAACCTATCAATGCGTTAAAGTTTTATCATTTATTAAGTGTAACTCCACACCTGCCCCTTCGCAGTCGGCTTCCATGGGCGGGTTGAGTTTTGTGAGTTTGATGTCGATGGCCTCCACGACGATAAATCTTCGGGCGATGCGGTCGGCAATACGGTAGGCCACCCGCTCTATCAGGTTGGAAGGCACCATCATCTCCTGGCAGATCAGCTTGTAGACCTCGGCGTAGTTGAGGGTGTCGTTGACGTTGTCGGACTTCATGGCATTGGCCACGTCGTATTTGATTCGCAAGTCGAGAAGGTAGTCATTGCCCACTGAGCGTTCCTGCGGCAGCATGCCATGGTAGGCATGGAAGCGCAGATGGGAAAGATAGATATAGCTGTTGTCTAATTTCATTGTGTCGTATGTCTTGGGGAAGTTATTTAAACAACGGTCTTGGGAGACTTACGTATGCAGCTCGCTGATGGAGAATCCTCAATGAAGAGCCGCACAAAAGAGTCTTCCAAGACCGTTTGCTGTTTTCAGAAATGTCTGCCAATGGTCATCATCCGCAGCGACTGGCTCCGCAGTTGGTGCAGATGAGGCATCCTTCCTGGTAGACCAGCGTCTCCTGGCCGCAGACGGGGCACTTCTGTCCCTTGGCCTTTGTGCCGTCGACGATATACTTCTTCAGCGCACGCTCAACACCGTTTTTCCACGTGTTGATGCTTTCGTCCTTGAGCTGGAGTGAAGATACGAGCTTCAGCACATGGTCGATGGGCATGCGATAGCGCAGTACGCCCGATATCAGTTTGGCGTAGTTCCAATACTCGGGATTGAATTTCTCCGAAAGGCCTTCGACCGTGGTCTTGTAGCCGCGCTTGTTCTCAAACTGGAAGTCGTAGCGGTGAGTGCCGTCGGGATTGGTCTGCTTGATGATCTTGCCGTGAGTGACCGACTTGGGGAGCATGATGCCTTCCTCGTCGTCCTGCAGACCGGTAAAGATCTCGTAGGGATAACCGTCGAGGAGACCAACGAAGGCCACCCATTTCTCGCGGTTGTTTTGGAAGCGCACCACGTCGCAGTCGAGTTCCTTGGGACGCACTTCCTGTACCACGGGACGCGCGATCTGCTTGGGCTCTGCCTGCTGTTGCTCCTGCTTCTTCTTGTCTTTCTTGGAGACGCTGATCATCACGCCCGAACGGCTTCCGTCGCGATAGATGGTGCAGCCTTTGCAGCCGCTTCGCCATGCCTCAACGTAGAGCTTGTTGACCAAGGCCTCGTCGACGTTGTTGGGAAGGTTCACGGTGACCGAGATGCTGTGGTCTACCCATTTCTGTATGGCACCCTGCATCTTTACCTTCATCAGCCAGTCCACATCGTTGGCCGTTGCCTTATAGTAGGGCGACTGCTCCACCAGCTTGTCTATTTCTTCCTGCGTGTATCGTTTCTGGGTGTCGATGCCGTTGATTTTCATCCATTCGAGGAACTTGCGGTGATAGACGATGTATTCCTCAAAGGAGTCGCCCACCTCATCGACGAAGTCCACATGTACGTCGGCGTCGTTGGGATTCACCTTGCGGCGGCGCTTGTAGACCGGCATGAACACCGGTTCTATTCCGCTCGTAGTCTGAGTCATCAGTGAGGTCGTGCCGGTGGGGGCGATAGTGAGGCAGGCAATGTTGCGCCGGCCATATTTGGTCATGTCCTCATAGAGTTGACCGTCGGCAGCCTTCAGTCGCAGGATGAACGGATTTTTCTTCTCGCGCTCAGCATCGTAGATGGCGAAAGCTCCACGCTCTTTGGCCATATTCACCGAAGAGCGGTAAGCATTCAGCGCCAGGGCCTTATGCACGCTAACTGCGAAGTCGGTGGCTTCCTGAGTGCCGTAGCGCATTCCCATGGCGGCGATCATGTCGCCCTCGGCCGTGATGCCGACACCCGTCCGGCGCCCCAAGCCGCTCTTGTGCTTGATCTTTTCCCACAAGTGATATTCTGTCTCCTTCACCTCAGGTTCCTGCGGGTCGCTCTTGATCTTGGCCATGATGAGATCGATCTTCTCCATCTCCAGGTCGACGATGTCATCCATCAGGCGCATGGCCAACTGGGTGTGGTGCCCAAACTTCTCATAGTTGAACTTAGCCTCTTTTGTGAAGGGATTTTCCACATAGCTATAGAGGTTGATGGCCAACAGGCGGCAGCTGTCGTAGGGGCAGAGCGGAATTTCGCCACAAGGGTTGGTGGAGATGGTGCGGAAACCCAAGTCGGCGTAGCAGTCGGGGATACTCTCCCGGATGATGGTGTCCCAGAAGAGCACACCGGGCTCAGCGCTTTTCCAAGCATTGTGTACAATTTTCTCCCACAGTTTGCGTGCCGAGATCTCTTTCTTCACCTTGGGCGCATCGGTGTCTGTTGGCCACTGCTGCGTATAGGGACGGTTGTCTACCGCAGCCTGCATGAAAGCGTCGTCGATGCGCACGCTCACGTTGGCACCTGTCACCTTACCTTCGGTCATCTTGGCGTCGATAAAGGCTTCAGAATCGGGATGCTTAATGCTGACCGACAGCATCAGCGCGCCCCGACGCCCGTCTTGTGCCACTTCGCGGGTGGAATTGCTGTAGCGTTCCATGAAAGGAACGAGGCCTGTGGAAGTGAGTGCGGAGTTGTTGACGGGTGATCCTTTGGGACGGATATGGCTCAAGTCGTGACCCACACCGCCGCGGCGCTTCATCAGCTGCACCTGCTCCTCGTCGATTTTCATGATGGCACCGTAGGAGTCGGCGTTGCCGTCGAGTCCGATAACGAAGCAGTTGCTCAACGAGGCCACCTGATGGTCGTTGCCGATCCCCGTCATCGGGCTGCCTGCTGGTATGATATAACGGAAATGATCCAACAAGTCAAACACCTGCTGTGCAGTCAGTGGATTGGGATATTTCTTTTCTATGCGGGCAATTTCATTGGCTATACGCCAGTGCATGTCGACCGGACTCTTCTCGAAAATGTTGCCGAAGCTGTCCTTCATCGCATACTTGTTGACCCATACCCGAGCGGCGAGCTCATCGCCGTCGAAATATTTCAACGAGGCTTCGTAGGCCTCATCGTATGAATATGTTTTTAAATTTTCCATGCTTGGTAGTGTGATGGTGTTTTGCGCTGCAAAATTAGCTAATACTTTCCATAAAACGAAATGATTCAGGCTATTTTTTCTGTGCCTGATTTTCGGTAAAATTGTTCAAAATGGAGAACTTTTCATTGAATCAAATTTTGAAAATTGCACGAAATCAAACAACTTAGTCAGTGTGGCATCGCTTTAGTGTATATATTTATCCCTGAAATATTTCTTTGGCGGGCGACAAATCTGTTTGGCGAATCGGGTGAGATAATGATCTCCTCCCCGGTAAGGCATGGAGGGAGCGATGTGGATTCCTCAAAAAAGCCGTGGCGATTTATGTTCCGTGGCGATTGCCATGCATTCGTGTGGCAGTCGACACGTGAAGAGAAAAAACGAAAAGTCGGACTTTTCTCATCCAGATCTTTATTTTGGCACATAGTTTGTTATAATCTGGGTAGATTGAATAATATTAAAAGTATAACGATATGCAAAAAGGTAATATTGGTGTAACTACCGAGAATATCTTCCCGGTCATAAAAAAATTTCTTTATTCTGACCATGAGATTTTCCTGCGCGAGATGGTCTCCAATGCTGTGGATGCCACACAGAAGCTGAAGACGCTTGCCCAGCAAGGCGATTTCAAAGGCGACGTGTCTGATCTGAAAGTGGAGATCTTCCTCGATAAGGACAAAGGGACGCTCACCATCCGTGATCATGGAATCGGCATGACAGAGGAAGAGATTGACAAATACATCAATCAGATTGCTTTCTCAGGAGTGACCGACTTTTTGGAGAAATATAAGGACAAGGCCAACGCCATCATTGGCCACTTCGGACTGGGTTTCTATTCCGCCTTTATGGTGTCGAGCAAGGTGGAAATCCTCACTCTTAGCTATCAGGAAGGCGCAAAGGCCGTTCGCTGGAGTTGCGATGGTACACCCGCTTTTGAAATAGACGATGCCGAGAAAGCAGAGCGCGGTACGGATGTGATTCTCCACATCGCCGACGACTGCAAGGAGTATCTTGAGAAGACAAAGATCGAGGAGTTGCTCAACAAATACTGCAAGTTCATGCCAGTGCCTGTTGTCTTTGGTAAAAAGCAGGAATGGAAAGACGGTAAGATGCAGGACACCGACAAGGACAATGTTATCAACGATATGGAACCGCTGTGGACAAAGACACCGTCGACGCTGAAAGATGAGGATTACAAGGAGTTCTACCGCAAGCTCTATCCCATGCAGGACGAGCCGCTGTTCTGGATTCACCTCAATGTGGATTATCCTTTCAACCTGACTGGTATTCTCTACTTCCCACGTATCAAGAGCAACATCGATTTACAGCGCAATAAGATTCAGCTTTATTGCAACCAGGTGTTTGTGACCGACCAAGTAGAAGGTATCGTGCCCGACTTCCTCACGTTGCTCCATGGCGTGATCGATTCGCCAGACATTCCACTGAATGTCAGCCGCAGTTATCTGCAGAGCGACGCCAATGTGAAGAAGATCTCCACATATATCACTCGTAAGGTGGGCGACAAACTCAACCAGACCTTCAAAGAGGACCGCAAGCACTTTGAGGAGATTTGGGATGACTTGAAACTCTTCATCAACTATGGCATGTTATCGCAGCCCGAGTTCTACGACAAGGCAAAGGACTTTGTGCTGATGAAGGACACTGAAGGGAAATACTATACCTTTGATGAGTACCAGACGCTGATCAAGGACGACCAGACAGATAAGGATGGCAACTTGGTCTATCTCTACTCAACCGATAAGGACAAGCAGTATTCCTATATCGACGCAGTCAAGAAGAAAGGGTACAACGTGCTGTTGATGGACGGCCAACTTGACGTGCCTATGGCCAGCATGCTGGAGCAGAAGTTGGAGAAGAGCCGTTTCTCAAGAGTCGATTCCGACGTGATTGACCGACTGATCCAGAAGCAGGATCCCACGAAGACCGATTTGACAACGGAACAACGTGACAATCTGACAGAAGCCTTCCGCTCACAGATGCCTGTGCTCGACCAGAAAAACTTCACCGTGACTGTTGAGTCGTTAGGCACTGACGAGATGCCTGTGCTGGTCACACAGAACGAGTACATGCGCCGTATGAAGGACATGAGCCGCTTCCAGCCCGGTATGAGCTTCTACGCTCAGATGGCCGACGCTTACGAGTTGGTGCTCAATGCCGATCATGCGCTCGTAAAGGATGTGTTGGGCAAGGTAGACGAGGCTACAGCCGATGCCCTCAAGCCTATCGATGCCGATATGAAGGGACAGCAGGCACGGCTTGCCGTACTGCATCAGGAGCAGTCGAAGAAGAAACCGGAGGAGATCACCGAGGAAGAGAAGAAAGACCTCAAGGACACAGAGGCTAAGATTGACGACTTGCGCAAGCAGCGCAATGGCATTGTAGACAACTATGCCAAGGACAACAAAGTGATTCACCAGCTCATCGACTTGGCCCTTCTGCAGAATGGAATGCTGACAGGTCAGGCACTCGATACATTTGTCAAGCGCTCAGTGGGCATGATCAAAGAGTAATCCGGCAGCCTCAACGGGCCGAGGGTTCTTTGGAATTCGCAGGCCTTTCGGGCTGAAAAACAAAAGGGGCAGACACCATTTGGCGTCTGCCCCTTAATTTATGCGGTCATCTGCCGTTTACTTGTTGCATGAAGCGCAGTTCCAAGGCTTCAGTTCCTTGAAGAAGTCGTGGCCCTTGTCGTCGACGAGAATAAATGCCGGGAAGTCCTTAACGGTGATTTTCCAGATGGCTTCCATTCCCAATTCGGGGTACTCCACACATTCGATACTCGTGATGCACTCCTTGGAGAGCACAGCTGCCACACCGCCGATCGTGCCGAGATAGAAACCGCCATGCTTCTTGCAGGCGTCTGTGACCACTTGTGTGCGGTTGCCCTTGGCTATCATGACCAATGAGCCTCCGTGATCCTGGAACTCATCCACGTAGGGATCCATGCGGTTGGCCGTGGTTGGGCCCATAGAGCCGCAAGGCATGCCCTCGGGGGTCTTTGCCGGTCCGGCATAGAGAATGGGATGATCCTTGAAATACTGCGGCAGATCTTCACCAGCGTCTAAGCGGGCCTTGAGCTTGGCGTGCGCGATGTCGCGTGCCACGATGATGGTGCCGTTGAGGCTCACACGCGTGGAGACAGGATACTTGGTGAGTTCGGCGCGCACGTGGTCGATGCCCTTGTCGAGGTCTATCTCCACGCCCTTGGCACCCTCGCCGGGCTTGCGGTATTCCTCGGGAATGAGTTCTGAGGGATTGCTGTCCATCTTTTCCAACCAGATACCGTCCTTATTGATTTTGCCCTTGATGTTGCGGTCGGCAGAGCAGCTCACGCCCAAGCCAATTGGGCAGGAAGCGCCGTGGCGGGGCAGACGGATAACGCGGATGTCGTGGGCAAAAGCCTTGCCGCCAAACTGTGCGCCGAGGCCGATCTTGTGGGCTTCGTCGAGCAACTTGGCTTCGAGATCCGTATCACGGAAAGCGCGCCCTGTCTCGTCGCCCGTTGTGGGCAGGTTGTCATAATATTTGATGCTTCCCAACTTCACGGTGAGCAGGTTCTTTTCGGCAGATGTACCACCGATAACGAAACAGATGTGATAAGGTGGGCAGGCGGCCGTGCCGAGACTCTTCATCTTCTCTACCAAGAAGGGAAGCAGTGTGCCCTCGTTTTGAATCGTGGCCTTGGTCATCGGGTAGAAGTAGGTCTTGTTGGCCGAGCCGCCACCTTTGGCGACCATGATGAAGTGATACTCTGCGCCTTCTGTAGCCTCAATATCAATCTGGGCAGGAAGATTGCAACGTGTGTTCACCTCATCATACATGGTCAGAGGAGCATTCTGTGAATAGCGGAGGTTTTCCTTTGTGTAGGTGTTGAACACACCACGGCTCAAAGCTTCTGCGTCGTCGAAGCCCGTCCACACCTGCTGGCCTTTTTCACCATGAATAATGGCCGTACCCGTGTCCTGGCAGAAAGGCAGTACGCCCTTGGCTGCTGTCTCGGCATTGCGGAGGAACTGCAGAGCCACATACTTGTCGTTCTCTGAAGCTTCAGGATCTTTCAGAATGGCTGCTACCTGTTCGTTGTGTTGGCGGCGCAGCATAAACTCACAGTCGTGAAAAGCCTGCTGAGCCAATAGTGTTAAGGCTTCGGGAGCAACCTTAAGAATTTCTTTTCCTTCAAATTCACCTACGCTGATGCCCTCCTTTGAGATAAGGCGATACTCTGTGTCGTCCTTACCCAATTGGAACATGGGAGCGTACTTGAAATCAACTTGTTTTGACATTGCTGTTTTGTTTTAAAGTATTATCTGTATGATTGGGCATCGGCCTGCCGGGGCTTGGCGATGACAGGCCGATAGCGTTTCCTTTTAATAGCCGAAGGCCTCTTCGAGCGATACGCGCTTCACCTTGCCATAGCTGCTGATCGTCTTCATGTCGAGATCAGCCTCATTGCCGAGAATGATATAGGTGTAGGGCTTGCGGGCAATGCGCTCGTCGGCGAACTTCGCCAGCTGTTGCAGCGTGATGCCTGGAATCTCTTTGTAGATGCGGCTGTTTATGTCGTAGTCCAGGCCCATGCGCTGCGCCCAGTGGTAGTTGGAGAGGATAGAAAATTTCTGCACTCTGCGCGAGGCAATATTCTTCATCACGTATTGCTTGGAATTAGCGAATGTGGCTTCGCGCTGTGGCATGCTGTCGAGGAGCGTGTTGAACTCCTTCACGCAGTCTATCATCTTGTCGTTTTGGGTGATGATATAGGTGTAGAATTGTTCTTTAGCAGTCTTGCGCCAGGCTTCATCGTAACTTGCGAAAGCCGAGTAGGCAAGTCCGCGCGCCTCCCTCAGTTCCTGGAACACGATACCGCTCATGCCACCACCGAAGTAGTTGTTGAAAAGTTCTATGATGGCCGCGTGTTCAGGATTCCAGCCGATGTTCTCATTATAATATTGTATCATGTAGATATTCTTGGCATCGTAGGGAGCAATCAGCACCTTGGGTTCGTTGGTCTCCACCTGCTTGTAGGGATGGGCCTCATAAGCGAATTTCCCAATGTTCTTCTTGCGTGGCATGGTCTTGCTGATGAGCTTCTCCAGTTCTGCCATGGGCGTGGGACCATAATACATCACTGTGGCTTTGAGCTGATGACGAAGATTGCCCACGAGGCGGAGCAACTCATCGGGATTGGCTTCGCGCATTTCCTTCTCGCTCATGATGTCGTTGAAGTTGTTGTGCGGGCCGAAGAAACCATAGCTTTGGACTGCGCGGAAGCAATTCTGCTGAATGTTCTTTGCTTCCTTGCGGCTTTTGACCACGGCATTCACGTAGTTGTCGTAGTCGCCCTGGCTCACATGTCCCGACTGGAGCAACTCGTTGAAGAGTGCCAGGGCCTTGGGCATATTGCTGTTGAGTCCAGAGAGATAATAAGTGGTCTCGTCACTTCCTACAGAAACGCTGTAGTCGCAAGCCAGTGTGTAGAAAGCCTTTTGCACTTCGGCCAGCGACATCTTCTTGGTTGAGGCATAATCAAAGAGTCCGGCACCAGCGACGAGGCGCGGGGTATTTTCTTTTCCCACTGGGAAGGCGATGGCGAGTGTGAAGAGATCGTCGCTCGTGTTCTTCTTATACAACAGGCTTGTCTGTCCATTCTCGAAAGTAGCCTTGTCGAGGTCTTTATTGAAGTCGACAAACTGTGGTTGAATGGGCGTCACCTCTGCGGAGATCATCTCTTTGAGGAATTCGCTCTGCTTGTCGTTGTTGGTGGGGATGGGCGTGATGGCGGGTTTGTCGATTTTATGGATAGTGGTGTCGTTGCCCTGGGCCTTATACACTGTGATCAAATTGTTGTCGAGCAGATGCTGATTTGCGAATTTCACGATGTCGGCCTTTGTGAGTTTTGAGATTCTGTTGATCTCTCCGGCCACTTGTTCCCAGGGAACGCGGTTGATGAAGGCATTGACAAACTGGTTGGCCCGGAAGCTGTTGTCGTCCAACTGCTGATAGTAATAGCGCTTGTAGTTGTTGACAATAGCGGGCAGCAAGTCTTCCTCAAACTGGCCGTTTCTGAGTTTTTTCACCTCGTCGAGCAGGAGTTGGCGCACTTCCTTGAGGCTCTGGCCCTCTTTGGGCAGACCGTAGAGATAGAACATGGAGTAGTCGTTCATGGCATCAAGCCCATCGTCGGAGGCCTGAACCTTCAGAGGCTGGTTGAGGTTTACGTCAAAGAGTCCGGCCTTGCCGTTGCAGAGTAGCTGGTTGATGATGGTGAGCGTGTCTTGCTGCAGACTGTTGCCACGGTCGAACCGCCATGCCATCATCACGTTCTCAGCCTCCTGTCCGTAGACGGTGGTGTCGCGCGGTTGGGTGATGGGTTTCAGTGGAGCATACTGAGGCTCAGTGAGATTCGGATCAGCCTTCCACGAGGAGAAATATTTGTCGATAATGGCAATCACCTCGTCGGGATTGAAGTCGCCTGCCATGCAGATGGCCACGTTGTTGGGCACATAATAGCGTTTGAAGTAGTTCTTGATATTGGTGATACTGGGATTTTTCAGGTGCTGTTGTGTGCCTATGGTAGTCTGTGTGCCGTAGGGATGGGTAGGGTATAGGAGCTTGTTGACAGCGGCCCATTCCTTTCGGGAGTCCTTGGCCAGTCCGATATTGAATTCTTCATAGACGGCTTCGAGCTCAGTATGGAAACCTCTGATCACCATATTCTGGAAGCGGTCGGCCTCCACACGTGCCCAATTCTCGACCTCGTTGCTGGGAATATTCTCCACATAGCAGGTCACGTCGTTGGAAGTGTAGGCGTTGGTGCCCTGGCTCCCGAAGGCAGCCATCATCTTGTCGTATTCGTTGGGAATGTTGTATTTAGCAGCCAGTTGCGACACAGAGTCGATCTCGTGGTAGGCCTGCTTGCGCTGTGCAGGGTCGGTGAGTGTGCGATATTTCTCATAGCGTGCCTCGATGTCGTCGAGATAGGGCTTTTCCTTTGCCAGATCAGAGGTGCCGAAATGGGTCGTTCCCTTAAACATCAAGTGCTCCAGGTAGTGGGCCAGGCCTGTGGTCTCAGACGGGTCGTTGCGCGAACCCGTGCGGACGGCAATGTAGGTTTGGATGCGAGGCTTTGCCCTGTTCACCGAAAGGTAGACTTTCAGGCCGTTGTCGAGGGTGTAAATACGTGTCTGCATGGGATCACCTTTCACCGAAGTGTAGGTGTAATCCTTGGCTCCCACTCCTAAGGTGATGAGCAGAGTCAGCAATAAAAGATTAAACTTTCTCATTCTGTGTGGTTGTTTATGATGGGTTAGTTTTCGTAGTCAATCTCATGGTCGAGCTTGTCGAGGAAGTTGTTCAGCACGCTCTCCTCAATATCTCCCATTTTGTATTCCCGCTCAGCGTCTTTACGGATCTCGGCAATCCAGGCGCGGCGTGCGGTGACATAGTCTTGATGGATGCGGTCGGCGAGGGTGTCGTCGATGCTGTCCACACCGTAGTAGTCGCAGATTACCTTATAGGTCCACGTCCACTGGTATTCGCGGTAGTTGGCGTTGATTTCTTCCATGCGGTCGATGATCTGCTGTGTAGAGCCCAGCGCGCCACTCTTGATGTCGTCGACGAGACGCTGCTCCTCGGACATTGGCAGAAGCAAACCCGAGAGATCGTCCCACTCTCCCTCGCCCACGGTAGCCCGCGGAGCAGAGAAGAGGTTCCACTTTTGAACGCGCTTCAGCACGGCGCCCATATAGATTCTCAGCGCTATGTCGTAAGACTGAATGCCCTTTTGCAGATTATTGCTCTTGATGACATACTCATGATAGTTGTAGGACGAGACGTCCTCACCCGAGGCATCACGCAGGTCTTCGAGAATTTTCTTGCCTTGCAGGATTTCTCCCACGGAGAATGGCGACAGCCAGTCGAAGTTGACAATGCTCTTTTGGCTACCCTGAGGACGCGTGTCACGCTTTGGCCATTTGCGGATATCGCGATAGAGTCCAACGGTGGTGATGTTGCGGCCCGGCACCAGATACATCGTGTTGCCCTCAGCGATGAGATAGGAGAAGGGCAACTTGCGGGTGTTGGGGTGGTGCATCAGCTTGCCGAAGCAGACGCTGAAAGTGCCGATTGTGGCGGGCAGCAGCAGGTAGGCACCGCTGGCTGTCTTGGTACCCCGCTCAAGCAGTCCCCAGTGCATGGGGCCCATTTTGTAGGCATGATTGGAGAAGTTTGTGGCCGAACCGGCATTGTAGAAGCTGAACTGTGCGCCGATGAGCAGCGAGCTCTTGTGGTGGCTGGCGGAGAATGGACCGCAGAAAGCGGCACAGGCCTCACCGTTGCTCATATAGCTGTTGGCAAAAAACAGGCTCTGCGATGCCGTGAAGCCGTTGCTGATCTGGCAGGCCTCGCCTACAAAGCAGTCCTGCATCTTCACGGAGTTGATGATGCGTGAGCCCTCGCTGACGATGGTGTTCTCGATGATGACACCGGTGCCCACATAGACATTGCCGTTGTTGGTGCTCAGCAACGTGCAGTCGCTCAGTCGGCTGGCACCGTTCACCTCACATTCATCCTCGATGATGGCATTGGTGATCTCTTTGGTGTTGATAATCTTCACCCGGTCGCCGATGACGCCACACTCGGGCATGCTCTCTTTCACCTCGCGCGAAATTATATGGCGCAGTTGGTTGCGCATCTCCTTGTTACCCGAGTTCTTCACCATGAAGGCAGCGAACTGAGAGTTGAGGTTGTCGAAGAGCATCACGTTGCCCTCGCCCACCTCGTTGAGCACGCTGATCAGGTTTCCCTTGCCGTAGGTAGCTCCTTCCGTGGTTTCCAGGGTGCATACATTGGAGATATAGCAGTCGTCGCCGATCTTGTAGTTGTTGATATAGTTGCTTATGTTCTCTATCAGGCAGTTGTCGCCAACGGTGACGTTACGCAACGTAGAATTGTTGATGCCGCTGTGTTTGAAGAATCCATTTGTGATTTCAACGTTTTTTTCCGTGGCACCCAAACGGATCTCGCCATAGAATAAGACGCGATGGAAGAAATTGGGCTTGAAGTCTTCATCTACAAGGACTGCTGTCCAATCCTCGGCCCAGCAGCTGTTGTCCTCCAAGATGTTGATCTCTTCTTCTGTAAGTTGTCTGTAATTGCTCATAGTTTATAGCTTAGCGTAAGTGATTAATCATTAATTACGGGGTAGAGAAAATCGTTGTAAGGGTACTTTTGTACGTGGAGCTCCCTGACCCGCTTGTATAGGGCTTGCTTCAGTTCCTCGATGTTCTCATGTTTTTTGGCAGAGATGAAGACACAGTTTTCGCCCTCACGTGCCATCCACGTGGCCTTGAGCTGGTCTAAAGTGATATTCTCTTTGGTCTCTGGCGTGAGATCGTCGGGTTCCTTGTCCACCCAGTGATAATTGTCGATTTTGTTGAAGACAATGATTTCCGGCTTGTCCATGCAGCCTAACTCTTTGAGAGTAGTGTTCACCACCTCGATCTGTTCCTCAAAATCGGGATGTGACAAGTCCACCACGTGCACCAACAGATCGGCTTCCCTTACCTCGTCGAGTGTAGATTTGAACGAGTCGACAAGGTCGGTCGGAAGTTTGCGGATGAATCCCACGGTGTCGGCTAACAAGAAAGGCAGGTTCTCGATCACCACCTTGCGCACTGTCGTGTCGAGGGTGGCAAAGAGCTTGTTTTCGGCAAAGACCTCGCTTTTGGCCAACAGGTTCATGATCGTGGACTTGCCCACGTTGGTATATCCCACGAGTGCCACCCTTATCAGTCGTCCGCGGTTTTTGCGCTGCGTGCTCTTCTGTTTGTCGATTTCGACCAGACGTTGTTTCAACAGGCTCATGCGCTGCAGGATGATACGGCGGTCCATCTCGAGCTGGGTCTCACCCGGTCCACGAAGTCCCACGCTACCTTTGCCGCCACCGGATCCTGAACCGCCACCCTGGCGTTCCAAGTGAGTCCAAAGTCGCTGCAGACGCGGCAGCATATAGCGGTATTGAGCCAGCTCGACCTGGGTCTTGGCGTTGGCCGTTTGTGCACGCATGGCAAAGATGTCGAGGATCAGCGAAGTGCGGTCGAGAATCTTCACTCCCAACTCCTTTTCAAGGTTGCGGATCTGTTTGGCAGACAGTTCGTCATCGAAGATGACCATACCAATCTCTCTACCGTTCTCCTCTTCCTCATCTATATACTGTTTTATTTCTTGTAGTTTGCCTTTGCCGACATAAGATGTTTGGTTGGGCCCCGCCACCTTTTGGGTGAATCTTTTAACGGTCACGGCACCTGCCGTGTCGGCCAGAAATTCGAGCTCGTCAAGATATTCCTTTGTCTTGGCCTCATCCTGGCTTTGTGTGATCAGCCCCACCAGCACAGCCGTCTCGGCTTTGGCTTCGGAGATTACAAATTCTTTCATTGAATATCGATATTCATTTTTCTTTTGCAAATATAAACCAAAAACGGCTAACGGCAAAATAAACGCCTTAGAATTTATCCTAACGGTGAATCAAATGGGACAAATTTGCGCAAATGAGTTCTTTTACACGAAGTTCCTTTGATATCTGCACGTGTTTCCTGAAAAAGTATTACCGCCTACTTGTGCTGGGCTCTATATGCCAGCCAGCGGGTTTCCAACTGCCATCCGGCCGGCACCCATGTGCATTCCCATGGGCTTTCATATGGGGGCTTGCGTGAGAAGCCCATATTTTAAAGGCGAGTTCTTATATTATTACGCTACTTTCTGCCTGATTTCCATGTTCAGCCTATCATTTTTTTGTGGAGAAAGCGAGAGTGGAACTGTCTTCGTCCCCAAATAGAGGGGGGCTGGACGTATTCACTGTGGATGGAATGCAAGTTGCCTGCTGGTATTTCCCCTCGATGATTGCTCACTGCTACCTTCCATTGATTGTTCACCTCTCTGAGGCTGGTAAAAAGATAAGGTGTTTTTGCTTTTGGATTTCAAAAATATTCGTAACTTTGCACCTTTGAAAAGTTGCCGGTCGGAGCTGGGGGCACGGTACAGAAGAGCATGTGGCTTGAGTCTGGCACAGGCGACAACATCGTTGAAACAAGAAAAACATTTGCAATGGAATTTATGTCAAAGGAAGGTTACGACAAACTCGTATCCGAACTTAATGAATTGATAAAGGTAGAGTTGCCTCGGGTGATCAACGCTGTAGCGGAGGCTCGCGATAAGGGCGATTTGAGTGAAAACTTTGAATATCATGCTGCTAAGCGCGAACAGTCGAGGCTCTTGGGCACCATACGGTTTAAGCAGAACATCCTGGCTCATGCCCGTGTGCTTGATCATTCGTCGCTCCCTTCTGATACGATTCAGTTGCTCACAAAGGTGGAGCTTACCAATCTGGGGAATCAGTCAAAAATGGCTTATACTATCGTCAGCCCTCACGAGGCTAACCTCAAGGAAGGGAAGATTTCTGTAAAATCCCCTATAGCCAAAGCGTTGATGAATAAGAAGAAAGGAGATATCGTGGAGATTCGTGTGCCAGCAGGAATGCTCAAGCTACGAATAGACGATTTTCAGTAATTTCTCTGAAAGGCTGGTATATGGGACGATGTTCTCTACTGAGTTGTTTTTCTATGACTGCTTCCAACTTATCTTTTACCCATGGTGTTCTGTGACAACGGGGCCTGCTTGTTGCACAGAGAAAGGTGGTGATAAAAGATAAAGAAAATTGCTTATCGATAAAAAAACATAAATACTTGGTGTGTTACCTCCCATAGAGGATGATTATTGCTATCTTTGCCACTATGAAAAAAATACTGATCACCCTATTTGTGGTTGGTGCAGCCATGCCGGCTGCTTCCCAGAGAAATCCACTTCGCGACTCGCTCTCACAGGCTATCCGGCTTATGGAGGAATATCCCGATTCGGTAGATTTGAGGCTGAAGAAGGCCGGGTGGAATATGCAGCTGATGGAATGGCAGTATGCCAAGGACGAATACGACGTGATATTGCGCCGCCATCCGGAGAATGTCACAGCACTGTTTTTTCGTGCCTATGCCAATGAGCGTTTGGGACGTTACAATTTTGCCCGCCTCGACTATCAGAATTTGCTTGCCTTATTGCCGGGTGACTTTCATGCGTCGCTCGGCCTGTCTCTGCTCAACCAGAAGGATCATCACTATACGGAGGCTCTCGACGGTATCAATCGCCTCGTAGAGGCTTATCCCGACAGTGCTGTGGCCTATGCCGCCAGGGGTGGAATGGAAAAGGAACGTGGCAGTCTCGAATTAGCCGAAGACGACTACGAGCAGGCTTGGAAACTCGACCGCCACACCACAGACTATCTGATCAATCTCATCGATGTGCGCATCCGCATGGGCAAGCGGGAAGAGGCGCTCGACAGCCTGCATGAGCTGGAGCGCATGGGATTTCCGCGCAGAAGTTTAGACGCCTTCTATCGGAGGCTGCGCTGACACCGGTCAGTCTTCACAGATGCCAGCCTCTATCCATGATTTGGCGAGTGCCTGCGCGTCTTGGAGTGCTGTTGCGTCGTCGACTTCGTATTCTTCGGTGAGCAGACGGGCCATGTCGGCAGTTGTAAATTCTTTATCCTGGAGCTTGTTCCAAAGGTAGGCAGCACTCTCGTTCATGCTGATCACCTTCGAGAAGTCGATGTTTTCCTTTCCTTCAGCGATGAGAATGCGTTCGCCGCAGATTTCCCGAAGATTAAATCCTTTTTTTGCTTTCATATTGTTCTTGTATTTTTGTTTTTAATGTTTATTTCCCGTTGTGTCCGCGTGGAAGAGCTCCAAAGCGGAAAAAGGGATGTTTCGCGTTTTTTCTTCCTTTTATATTTAAATGGGCCCGAATATCGGCATCCACATTCTGCGGTAGGCCGCAAGCAGATAGCGGCGTATGGGGTAGAGACGGGTCCATAGGGCTGAATACAGTTGCCATTTTCTGCCTGTCAGCGGATCCAAGGTGTCGCGCCCCTTGCGGTAGAACCCCACTACGCCGGCCTTTATATCCTTCAGCCTGCAATGCTCACAGACCAGGTTTCCGTCACCGAGGAGCGTCACCTGTTCTCCTTCTATCTTGACGATACGGTGGAGGACATAGCGGCCGGGACTTATCTCGGCCAGCACGGGGTCGCCCACTTGTGGATTCTTGGGCAGAGTGAGCAAGGCCTTGTCACGTCCATCTTCGAGGAAAGGACGCATGGAATAGCCCTTCAGGCGCAGGGTAACGGTATGTCCCTCGTTGATCAGTTTGATGATCTCAGGCAGGAGAATCGCGTTACTGTAACAAATTTCTTTCATAGTTTTCGATTTTCTTCACGTCCACTTTTTCCGGTCTTGCTATCGCGCGGTTGCAAACCATTGCGGCTTCCTTGTCGGGAAGGCAGTGAAGGGTATGGATGGGAACAGTCTCTACCACCCGTGTCACAGTGTCGCAGATCTTCCGGTAGATGTCGATGTCCCATTTCATGGAAGAGCAGGAAGGGAGGAATGACGTGAAAGCCTCGACGGGATTCAGTCGCTCCACCCAGTTTTTGTCGTCCCTGTCGATCCTGGTGACAGCGCCGAGTGGTGCCATGACATTGCGGTAGCAAGGTGTCTTCCCACTCCATGGGCTCCCGAAAATATAGGGCTTGCCGTCGTCGAGAATGCGTAATATGGGATTGTCGTCGTTCATCAGGTCGCAGTCGGGGATGTAGCGCAACCAGGAACTCACCTGCGTGCTCTTGCCCGTGCCGCTTTTGGCGATAAAGGGATAGCCCCATCCCCGGTGGCGCACCAGAGAAGCATGGATGAGCAACACACTGCGGCTGGCACCCGCGAATGCAAAGGCGAGCATGAGAACAGAGTTGAGACCGAAGGAACGCATGTCGTAGTTGCCATTGAGCGCGCAATGGCAATGAACAAAATTCTTGTTGGTTATCAACAGAGCGCAGCTGTATCCATTGATATCTTTGATGACATATTGATAGCCCCCGTCGGTGAGCTGGTAGACGATAATATTGCCGTTGCCTGTGTCGAAATCCCGGATGAGCGACCGTTGGTCCTTTGGGACGGGTCGCAAATTGTCATCGACATCAATTTGAAAAAAAAGGTCGCTGTCGGCCACTTCCTTACAGGCAAAAGGCTGGAAAGAAGGAATCAGGCTGACAGAATTCCGTTGGGAGGGCAGGAAGATGATTTTGACATACAGCCCCGCTATTCGGAAATAATAAGCTGTCGGCGTTGTCATTTTTTCTTTTTCGACGTTGTTTCTTTTCTGTTCAAAAGACTTTCGTCGGGCTTCACTGTGGTGAACAGGAAATCCTGCGAGGTGAGATACTTGAAGTTGTAAGCTCCATCCTTGGAGTAGCGGTTCTTCAACTTGAGGTATTTCTTCTCAATCTCCTTCTTCTTGTCAGAGAAGAAAATGATTGCTGTGGGTGTAGTGAATCCTAATCCCTTCAAGTGATTTTTGAGCTGCTGGGCATAGCCGTCGCGCCCGTAGAGAAAAACTCCGTGATTGTAGAAATAGGCACTGTCAAGTTGCTGAATGTCGGTGATATAAACAGTAGAGTCGTTGAACGATGCGGCAAACCCGAAAAGGTAACAAGAATGTTCTTTGATGGTCTGGGAAGAGGCCGACAAACTTGTTGCCATTGTGATGATCAATAATAGTGCGAATCTTTTCATTATTTTTGGTCTTGAATCTTCTACATGATGTTTATTCCATGCAAACTTACATATTTTTTTCCAGATACCGTCTACGGTGCCCGAAAAAATAACATTCATTCAGTAGTTCTCAAGTCTTTGCCCTCAAACTTGTTCATACCGTCGATCCATTCTTGCGGTATCAGAGCCGACTCGTTTTTCTCCAAGTCGTAGGCTACCATGATGGTTTTGCCCACGCATTTCACCTCTCCGCTGTCTGAGTCCACCAAGCGTTGCAGCAGAGTGAAACTTTTGTTGCCGATGTGGGTGACGGCAGTTTGAACCTCAACATGGTTGTCGGTGTGTACTTGCGAGAGAAAATCCGCCTCAATGTGAACGACTACGATCGCGTAATGAATAGACATCTCCGGACATGCCTGGTGCAGATAGTCCATCTTCGCAGTATCGTAATATTGGAAAAAAATGGAGTTGTTGACGTGACCGAACTGATCAGCGTCGAAGAATCTCAATTGTATTGGGAATCGATGATGAAAAGTAACCTCTTCCATTGTCTTTTTATGAATTTGTCGGTGTTGGCTTTTATTCGGCTGTCGGAGGGAAACAAGTTGGCTCACTCATTCGCATGCACAAATAAGCCAGCTTCTTGATCTACTGCTCCAGACAGAGAAAACTATTATTTGCTATCTTTTTAAAAGGAACTCTCTGAATTGGTTGTAGTCATTCCTCATGGGCACGGTTTTCTTTTTCCCTCTCATGAAAGCTGTTAGACGTTCGGGAATGGCTATGTCGCAGCCGATAATAGCATCCACTTTCTCCTTGAACTTCGCGGGATGAGCGGTCTCGAGAAAGACACCGATCTCGTCGGCTCTCAATTGTTGTTTCAAGGCTTGGAATCCACACGCTCCATGGGGATCGAGCGTGTAGCCATCGGCGGCAAAGCCGTAACGCATCGTTTCACGAATTTCTTCGTCGGTATAGGTCGCACCGCTGATGTCGGTCCTGATGTCTTCCCAACTGTCATGATACAGGTCAAGAATGCGCACGAAGTTGCTCGGATTGCCAACATCCATGGCGTTGGCCAGTGTCTGTTTGCTGTGGGTGGGATGGTATTCGCCCGTTTGCAGATATTGATAAAACACATCGTTGGCGTTGTTGGCAGCAATGAATCTTTTCACGGGGAGTCCCATGCGCTTGGCGATGAGACCTGCCGTGATGTTGCCGAAGTTTCCGCTGGGCGTACAAAATACGAGTTGCTTATTCTCTGCCAACAGTTTCTGCCTGAGTTGGGAGTAGGCGTTGAAATAGTAGAATGCCTGGGGCAGGAGACGGGCCACATTGATGCTGTTGGCACTTGTCAGGAGCATGTCTGCGTTGAGTTGCTTGTCGAGAAATGCCTGCTTCACTAAGGCCTGGCAATCGTCGAAAACTCCGTCTACTTCAATGGCTGTGACGTTGTGGCCTAAAGTGGTGAACTGACTCTCCTGGATCTGGCTTACCTTTCCTTTGGGATAGAGCACATAGACCTGAATCCCGTCTACTCCGAGGAAGCCATTGGCGACAGCCGAACCGGTGTCGCCACTTGTCGCGACGAGAACGTTCACCTTGCGGTCTGTCCCGAGGAAATGGCGCAACATTCGGGCCATAAAACGGGCGCCTACATCCTTGAAAGCGAGCGTAGGTCCGTGAAAAAGTTCGAGAGCGTAGATATTGTTCTCGACTTTCACTACGGGCGTAGGGAATTGAAGGGTGTCGTAGACGATATGGCGCAGTTCGGATTCGGGAAGATCCTCACCAAAGAGACACTTTGCCACCTGGAACGACAGCTCTTGAAAACTCATCCTGCTGATGCCTTCGAAAAAAGATTCAGGCATTCTCTCTATCCTCTCGGGCATATAAAGTCCGTTGTCGGGAGCCAAGCCTCTGACAACTGCTTCCTGTAGAGAAACCTCAGGACTGCGATGATTGGTGCTGTAGTATTTCATTGTAACTGCTCCTCCACTTTATTCTATTTTCATCAGTTCATCCATGAATTCCGTGAGATAGAGCATACCATAACTGCCACTGACGCAACTCACTTCATCGAATGTGTTTACTTCATCGGGTGTGATGCCCTTGTACCAAATCAGGAAGGGCACGGGTTCCTTCACGTGGGTCCGTATCTCCACCGGAGTGGGGTGATCGGGCAGAACGGCAATGCACACGGGTTCTTCCCATCGCTTGACTGTATTGAAAATCGGTCCGACAATACGGCTGTCGAGATCTTCGATCGTCTTTAACTTCAGGTCCAAATCGCCGTCGTGGCCGGCTTCGTCGCTGGCCTCCAAATGAAGAAAAACGAAATCCTGCCTTTTCAAGGCTTCGATGGCTGCCTGGGCCTTGCCTTCATAATTGGTATTGGCCAGTCCCGTGGCTCCCGGCACTTTCACAATATCGAGGCCTGCATAATGTCCAATGCCCCGAATCAAATCGACTGCGGAGATACAGCTGCCCGATGTTATTTGCGGATACTTTTCCATGAGTGTTTTCATCGACGGACGATAGCCTCCGCTCCACGGCCAGATGCTGTTGGCTTTGCTGCTCCGATGCGCATTGAAGGGCTGGACCGCTAATAATTCCTGACTGCGTATGATGAGCTCATTGATGATTTCGGCAGTTTGCTCAGCCGAAAGTTTATGTAAGGTGTCAGCGTCCTTCTTGGCTTCATTCTCTTTCTCAGCTTTGACGAGCAGTTTTTCCCAATCCTCATTGGGATGGTCGTGGGGTGGAGCACATACAATATGCTTATTGCCACCGCGTATGATGAGTAGATGACGGTATTGGATGCCTGTGATGAAACGTATGCAGTTGTCGATGCCATATTTTTCTTTAAGATCTTCGTTGATGGGCATAGCCAACTTTTCATTGAGAAAGTTGACGAGCATGTCGCCCTCTTCTGTGGTCAGATGTCCACCGTGATGGTTCTTGATGATTCCATCCTCTATTTCGATGATGTTGCATCGAAGGGCCAGGTCTTCTGGGCGTATCTCGTAGCCAATGCTCGCAGCCTCCAATGGGCCGCGGCCCTCGTAGACTTTGTTTTGATCGTAGCCGAGAATAGTAGAATTGGCCACTTCTGATCCCGGCTGAAACCCGTCGGGGATGGTAAGGAGTCTTCCGCAACAGCCTTCCTCGGCCAGATCATCCATGTTGGGTGTATGGGCATATTGCAGCAAAGTCTTGCCCCCCAAGCGCTCCACGGCGTGGTCGGCCATTCCGTCGCCTAAGATAATGATGTGTTTCATAAGCTTTATGGGATTATATATTGGCGATGCTCATAATATTGGCCAGTACACCGGCAGCCGTGACGTCGGCTCCGGCACCATAGCCTTGAATCTGCATGGGATATTCTTTGTAGCGCTCTGTGGTAAGGAGAACCACGTTGTTGCTTCCTTCAAGATTATAAAATGGGCTTGTGCGGTCTACAGCCTTCAGGCTGACCTTTGCTTTTCCTGCTTCCATTTCTGCCACGAAGCGCCAACGTTTGCCTTCTGCCTCTATCTTTTTTCTCTTCTCTTCAAAGCCTGCATCGAGCAGGGGCAGTCGCTTCCAGAAGTCTTCAACGCTCCCATTGAAGTAGTCGTCGGGAACAAAGAGATCTTTTTCCACATTTTCCTGCTCAATGCGGTAGCCGGATTCGCGTGTGAGGATGACGAGTTTGCGGACAACGTCGGTTCCACTGAGGTCTATACGAGGATCCGGCTCGCTGTACCCCTCTTCTTTGGCCCTGCGTACGGTCTCAGAAAACGGTACATCGGCACTTATTTCATTGAAGATGAAATTGAGTGTTCCGCTTAAGACAGCTTCAATTTTCAGAACCCGGTCACCAGAGTTGAGCAAGTCATTGATTGTGCCGATGATGGGCAATCCTGCGCCGACGTTGGTCTCGAAGCGGAATTTCACGCCTCGGGCGATGGCTGTTCGTTTGAGTCTGATATAATCTTCGTAGTCGGAACTGGCCGCAAGTTTGTTGGCAGCGATTACGCTGATGTTGTGCTCAAGTAAATCCTGATAGAGATTGGAGATTTCTTTTGAGGCCGTACAATCAACAAATACCGAGTTGAAGATATTCATTCCAATGACGGTGTCATGAAGCTTCTTGGGGGTGCTCTCCTCTGATGTGTCGAGTTGCTTGCGATAGTCAGCAAGGTCGAGCCCATCTCTGTCGTAGATGGCATGGTGAGACGAGGCAATTCCAACCACGTTGAGTTTCAACCGCGATGTTTCTTTCAGCCGGTCGTATTGTTGTCTAATCTGTTCGATTAGCTTCCCGCCCACGGTTCCAACTCCGCAAATGAAGAGGTTGAGCACTTTATATTCTGATAGGAAGAATGAGTCGTGAATGACATTGAGGGCTTTTCTGAGATATTTGCTTTGAATGACAAAAGAGATATTGGTCTCAGATGCACCTTGAGCACAGGCGATGACTGATATGCCGGATCGTCCCAGAACTCCAAAGAGCTTACCGGCAATGCCTGGCGTGTGCTTCATATTCTCACCCACAATACCGATTGTGGCCAGTCCGCTCTCAGCGTGCATGGGGAACATTCTGCCGTCTTCGATTTCCTGGGCAAATTCTTTGTTGAGAACATCTACTGCCTTGTCAGCGTCGGCATCCTGTACGCCGATGGACGTGGAATTTTCGGATGATGCCTGAGCGACGAGAAACACGCTGACGCCTTCCTTGGCCAATGTGGAGAAAATGCGGTGGTTGACACCGATCACGCCCACCATGGAAAGACCTGACACGGTGATGAGGGACGTTCCTTTAATGCTGGAGATGCCTTTGATGGGTTTTTGGTCGTTCTTTATCTCATCCTTGATGACGGTTCCTTTGCTGGAAGGATTGAAGGTGTTGCGCACTCTGATAGGAATGTGCTGGATGCAGACGGGATAAATCGTAGGCGGGTAGATCACCTTGGCTCCGAAGTTGCAGAGTTCCATGGCTTCCACGTAGCTGAGTTCGTTGATCGTGTAGGCTGTTTTGATCACCTTGGGGTCTGCGGTCATGAATCCGTCGACATCTGTCCAGATCTCCAGGGTCTCCGCCTTGAGGGCTGCGGCGATGATCGAGGCTGTATAGTCGCTTCCTCCGCGTCCTAAGTTGGTGATCTCGCCCGTCCGACAGTCGGTGGCGATGAATCCAGGTACGACGGCCACACGGGGAGCGTCGTGGAACGTCTGACAAACCAAATCGTAAGTCACCTCGGAGTCGAGGATATGTTTGCTGCCCACATCCGTAGTCTTGATGAACATGAAGGGGTCAAACCATCTGCTGCCCTGGATGAGACGGGCGACGATGCGTGAAGAAAGGCGCTCGCCATAGCTGACGATGACATCTTCGGTTCGTTGGCTCAAGTCCTGGATGAGATTCACACCAAAGAATATCGATCGCAGTTGCTCCAAGAGAGCGTCGGTCTGATTGAACAGTTCTACCTTGTCGATGGGATCCTGGAATATCGTGTCTATCATGGAATGATGGCGCTCTACCATTTGTTGGTAGGATGCTTTCCATCCATTATCACCCTTGCAGGCCATTCGAGCCGTGCGCAGAAGCTGGTCGGTGATGCCGCCCAAAGCGGAGACGACAACGATTACGGATTGCCGCTTAGCTTCTTTTTCAACAATCTGTTTTACACTTAAAATGCTTTTTACGGAACCTACAGACGTCCCTCCGAATTTCAAAACCTTCATGCCTTATCGTTTTTGATGGTTAATGTCTGTGTATCCACATTACTACTGCGGCCATACTCAAACTTGGGGACAAAAGTAACAAATTAATTTTATATACCCATCAACTCCTAATAAAAACTTGTCTGCGCTGGGTAAAATAAAAAAATCCCCTGACTTCGTCAATGCGTCACCTTGAATCGAGAATAAGTTTTTGGAAAATAGTCACGTACAGACTTTAGCTCCCCATGGAGCTATGGTGCTTAGGTGATGGGGACAGCCTTACGAGCAAGCTCGTCGGCTGCCCCCATCACCTAAGCACCACCCCCTACTAAGCGGGGGACTAAGCCTGCCCGTGACGAAAATCGCTATCGCGTAAAATTGCGCAGAGCGCATAAAATATTCAGCACCCTCTAAATCTGCTCACAATTATTTTAGAAAGCCCTGATGATATCGTCGTGGTAATAATAACGCTCTATCTGTGCTTTGGGCCATGTACCGAAATTCACCAGAATGGCTATTGGAAACGATGTGCCGCGAAGAATGACATAAACATATTGAATGAGGGACTGATGAAGATCAGGATCGAGGAGAGAACGAGAAATAGACAAATCATTCATGTACCGCGTTCTACTTTTACGTTTTACTTGCAAACGACTATTCAGCCGCTTTATTTTATGCGCTTTGCGCAATTTTATGCCTTGGCAATTTTCTTCATGTACAGGCTTTGACCCCGAAAG
>SAMEA3663095__coassemble_905_pt1 | contig 35714 bp, 25 predicted proteins | sample SAMEA3663095__metabat2_low_PE_016 | metagenome-assembled genome bin SAMEA3663095 (sample SAMEA3663095) | pig gut metagenome | biome: pig gut; feature: pig-associated habitat; material: faeces | place: France | collected 2012
TTAGTATTTTATATTGTTTGTATAATCTTTCTTCTTATTTTATAATATTGATTTTTCCGACATGCGATAGCTATAAATGCGACGGTGCGACGGATGAGGGAGGAAAGAAAAGGGGGAGGGAGTTGGTGAGTTCGGAAAAAGGTTGTATATTTGCAAGTCGAAAATAAGAATGCTGATGAAAACAGAAATAGCGAAATATCCGGAAGAGAAGACGGAGGACGGACTTTTGGTGTACGGTCAGACGAGCATGGATAACTGCCTTGCCGTGCTGACTCACTATGCCCATAACGCTGAGGATGCCGACGAGGAGACCCGTCGCGACATTGTGCGTCTTGCCAAGGATTGGCTGGAGGCCAAACAGAGCAAGGACAAAGAGCTTGAATATGATTACGAGGAAGTGGTCGACGCGGTTGCCGAGCCTTTGGAATCATACCTCTTCGCCGACTTTTTCAAGGTCCCTTTTCCGGCACCTGAGCATCCCAAGTTCACGTTCATCGACTTGTTTGCCGGGATTGGCGGGTTCAGACTGGCCATGCAGAACCTTGGTGGAAAATGTATTTATTCGTCTGAGTTTGACTCGCAGGCTCAGAAAACCTATTTAGCCAATTATGGCGACATGCCATTCGGGGACATAACAAAAGAGTCGACCAAAAGTTTTATTCCAAAAGATTTTGATGTGCTTTGCGCTGGTTTCCCCTGCCAGGCATTCTCTTTGGCTGGCAAAAGATTAGGATTTAAGGATGAGACAAGAGGAACCCTTTTCTTTCAAGTGGAGGACATTCTCCGCCGTCATCAGCCCAAAGCCTTCTTCTTGGAGAATGTGAAAGGCTTGGCGATTCATGATCACGGAAGAACACTCAAAACCATTCTTGAGCATCTTGACGATGCCGGATATACTGTCGTTCCGCCTAAGATATTAAACGCAATGGACTATGGCGTGCCACAGCACAGAGAGCGTATCTATATCGTGGGCTTTAGGAAGGACTTAGGAATCAAAGCGGACGATTTTCATTATCCCGAACCTACGACACCTGGCGACAAACGGCCAAAGTTCAGGGATGTAATGGAAGATCATGAAGTATCTGTTAAGTATTATCTGTCAACGCAATATATTGAGACTCTAAAACGGCATAAAGCACGGCATGCCTCAAAGGGTAACGGTTTCGGATATGAGATTATTGACATTAATGGAGTCTCAAATGCCATCGTCGTAGGCGGCATGGGCAGAGAACGAAATTTGATTATAGACAATCGCCTGACCAATTTTACACCCATAACACACATTAAGGGAGAGGTCAATCATGAAGGCATTCGGCGAATGACCCCCCGCGAGTGGGCCCGGCTGCAAGGTTTCCCTGACACATTCAGAATTGTTGTAGCTGATGCTTCAGCATACAAGCAATTCGGCAACTCTGTGGCGGTGCCTGCAATACAGGCTACAGCAGAACAAGAGCTGAAAACATTAAAACTTATATGAGATGGATATTTGGAATTTCAATAAAGGAGAGTGGGCAGAAGCATACGTCTTCTTGAAAGTTCTTGGGGATGGACGTATTTACGGAGCTGACGCCCAGCTTCATAAAGATCCGCTGACCTTCATGGATGTTGTCAACATCATACGGGACGAACCGGACAGGTATCTACGTTTCGAGCGTATGATGAAAAATGAGATGGATTACATTGAGGCATACGAACACGATGCCGTTTTCAAGGTCGTAACAGCCGTTGAATTGAGAGAGAAGGCTGCATGTCTGTATGATGAAATCATGTCATTAAAAGGGAAAGGTGCCGGAAGTATACCAGATGCCGAAGAATATCTAAAATCTCTTGGGCTATCCGGTCCGAAAGCAAGAATATCGCAGGCTGCAAGCGAGAGATACGGATCAAAGACGGATCTTATCATCACCTCACTCAGTTCGACAGATCATATGAGAACCACGGAAGGCTTTTCCATCAAATCCCATCTTGGAGCCGCGGCAACCCTTTTCAACAGTTCCACGACATCCGGATTTTTATATAGAATCAAAGGTTGCGATGACTATGGAATGAATAAAATCAATGCCAACTCTACTTCCATTTCGAAAGCCCTCGGAATTATTCGGGATGAATACGAGTTGGAATATATCGGTTGCCGAAACGATATTTTTGCGGACAATCTGAGTCTTGTAGATTCAAGGATGGATGAAATCATGCAATGCGGGGTACTTATTTTCCTCGGATACTATGGTGATAAGAATGCAGCTCAATTGACTACAGTTTGTGACCGCCTTGCTGATATCAATCCTATCGGGCACCGCCGTCCCCAAGACTTTTATTTATCAAAAATGAAGGAGTTCCTTTACGATACATTCGGAGGCATGACAGCCACAAATCCTTGGGACGGTCGTAAACTGCTTGCCGGAGGCTATTTGGATGTCTCCTCTGACGGCGGCATCCTATACTACCGGGCTGTTTCAGACGATATTTTTGAAAGCTACCTGCTAAAAAGTACTTGCTTTGATTCTCCTGACAGGGGGTACAACTCTTCGCTTTCCATTGCAGTAGGTAAAGCTGTTCTTGAAAACAGAGCGCCTACACCTGAAGAAATAATTGCTGCTTCCCAGACTAGATCCGGCTCACCTAAGAAGAAGAAAGGTGATTGGGGATATGTTTATCAAAAGGGAGATGAATATCAGATAGCACTGAACTTTCAAGTGCGTTTCAAATAGATATGGCCAAAACCGCCGAGCAAATACATCGTAATATGGCCGCGGTTAGGTCCAAGGGTACACGTCCGGAGATAGTCGTCCGTCACTATCTTTGGACACATGGCTTCCGCTACCGCCTCAACGACCCGCGTCTCCCCGGGCATCCCGATTTGGTGTTGAGGAAATACCGCACGTGCATCTTTGTCAATGGTTGTTTTTGGCACGGCCACGACGGATGCAAACACTTTAAATTGCCAAAGACAAATGCGGAATTTTGGCGGAAAAAGATAAGCCGCAACAAAGAGCGTGACAAAGAGGAGCAGAAGAAATTGGCAAAAATGGGCTGGCACTGTATCACAGTATGGGAGTGCCAGCTCAGGGAACCTCAAAGGGAGCGGACGCTGGAAAGTCTTGCCTTCACCCTCAACCGCATATTTCTCGACGACCATTCGAAGCGATACGAGCCAGCAGAGGAGGAGCCTCAGATGGCAGCGGAGCCATTGGGCGTAAATGATTAAAGTAATCGGAATTCGGCTTTTTTGATATTTTTTCTTCTATTATTTGCGCAAAAAGAATTATTTTCCTAACTTCTGATAGAACTTCCCTGTCCTCGCTTTCCTTTATATTTCTCTATCCCTAAAAGTTGCTGATGTAAAAAGAAAAAAGTATATTTGCAAAAAAAAGAAGTTATGGACAGACAGCCACAGTATATCAGATTCGACTGGGCGATGAGGCGCCTGCTCCGCGACAAAGCCAACTTTGGTGTTCTCGAAGGTTTCCTCACCACATTGCTCGGCAAGACGATAAAGATTCAGAAGCTTCTTGAGAGTGAGAGCAACCAGGCGGACGAGGACGACAAGCAGAACCGTGTGGACGTCCTCGCCGAGGACGACAAGGGCGAACTGTACCTCATAGAAGTGCAGAACGAGTCGGAATTGGCCTACTTCCAGCGCATGCTCTTCGGAACCTCAAAACTTGTCACGGAATATATCAACCGCGGGCAGAACTATGATCATATCCGTAAGATTTACAGTGTGAACATCGTCTACTTCAATCTTGGCGGAGGCACGGACATCGTCTATCACGGCAAGACCGAGTTCCGCGGCATACACAACGACGAGGTGCTGTCGCTCTCACCGTTCCAGCAACAGAGGTTCAAGGTGGACGCCGTCAGCGACCTCTATCCCGAGTACTTTATCCTGAAGGTCAACGATTTCAACAAGTGGAGCAAGGTGCCGTTGGAGCAATGGATCTATTTCCTCAACACATCGGAAATCCCCCACGACGCCACGGCGCCGGGCCTTGACGAGGCGCGGAGGAAACTGCAGATTGACCGAATGACACCGGCCGAGCGAAACGCCTACTACCGCCATCTGGACAACGTTGTCATCCTGAAGGACAACATCTCCACAGCACGTGGTGAGGGCAGAATGGAAGGACGCGAGGAAGGCCGTACAGAGGCTATGAAGGAAATGGCACGAAAGATGAAACAGAGCGGAATGGATGTCAAACTCATCATGCAATTTACTGGCCTGAAGGCAGAGGAAATAACTTCATTGTAAGCGGAAACTACCAGCATCAACGCTGTCAAATCAGGAAAGGAGCGAAAAATGGTGTCGGCCGTAGTGAGGAGAAAATAGGTTCTAAGGCAGGTTCTATTTATTAGAATCTGTCTAAAACAATATCAACATGAAGACAGATAAAGAAATGATGTGGAAGACACTCTCTTCGGAGTATCTCATCCGCCGTCCTTGGCTGACGGCGAGACGCGATTGCGTGGCACTGCCCGACGGGCGCGAGAACGACGAGTATTATGTGTTGGAATATCCCGAATGGGTGAACGTGATAGCTGAGACCACCGACGGTCGTCTGATTCTGGAGCGCCAATATCGTCATGCGCTGGATGTGGTATCGACGGAGATCTGTGCAGGAGTGGTAGAGCGGGGGGAGGATCCTCTGCATGCGGCAAAGCGCGAACTGATGGAAGAAACGGGCTTCGGTGGCGGTACATGGACCAAGCTGATGACCCTTTCGCCCAATCCGTCTACCATGACCAACCTTTGTCACAGTTTCTTGGCTCGCGGAGTCGTGAAGACAGGCAATCAGTGTCTCGATGCCACAGAGGATTTGGAATTTTTGCTTGTGCCGCGCGAAGAAGTGAGAAAGATGCTTCTCGAAGGCAAGTTTATCCAGGCTCTCATGGTAGCGCCGCTCTACAAGTATTTCTTCGGACTATAGCAGGCACCGTTAGCTTCTATTTTTTTTGTCTTGCTTTATGCGAGACCGGAACGAGAGCAGGAGGTGAGGCCTCCGCCTTTACACCTCTCTTGTTCTGTTATGTATTTTGCTAACGCAGCGGCTGTATCAACCATAAACGTGACTAAGCCGCACATGTATCAGCCAAATATAAAAGTAATGTTTAACCGGGTCAACCAACATTAAAAATAGGGCTTAAAGTAGTCAACCAAAAGCGTTAAACTACACATCGTCAGCTTCTATTTTTTTGTTGGCATTCGGCACAGCATCGTATGGCGTTCGCCACAGCATCGTGTGGCGTTCGCCACCCGGTCGTGTGGCATTCGCCGCACCATCGTATGGCGTTCGCCACCCGGTCGTGTGGCATTCGCCGCAGCATCACGTGGCTTTCGCCACAAATCTTCAGCTGATTGACGAATAGATACAATAAACCCTCTGCGGCTCCTTTTCTCTACAAGAATGGCCACAGAGGGAATTTGGCTATTTTAGTTTAAGAAATCAGTTGTCAACTCAGGAAATCATGGTCTTGATGTCCTCATCCACAGTTGTGATGGTTCCCAGGCCAAACTGTTCCTGTAAAACTTTCAATACGGCGGGCGATACGAAGGCGGGCAACGTAGGACCGATGTGGATGTTCTTGATGCCTAAGCTCAGCAGGGCGAGCAACACGATGACGGCCTTCTGCTCATACCAGGCAATGTTGAACACGATGGGCAGCTGGTTGACGCTCTCTACACCGAAGATCTCTTTCAGCTTCAAGGCCACGACCACCCAGGAGTAGCTGTCGTTGCACTGTCCGGCATCCAACACGCGGGGAATGCCGTTGATGTCGCCGAGGTTGAGCTTGTTGTATTTGTACTTGGCGCAGCCCGAGGTCAGGATCACTACATCCTTGGGCAGGGCTTCGGCGAAGTCGGTATAGTAGTTGCGGCTCTTCATGCGGCCGTCGCAACCGCTCATGACAACAAACTTGCGGATGGCTCCGCTCTTCACGGCTTCCACGACCTTGTCGGCCAAAGCCGTCACCTGGTTGTGGGCAAAGCCACCGATGATCTCACCTTGCTCAATGGCTTCGGGTGCCTGGCAGTGGCGGGCCATCTCGATCACCTCAGAGAAGTCCTTGTGGCCTTTAGCGTCGCTGGCAATGTGCTTCCAGCCGGGATATCCGGTGGAGTTGGCGGTGAATACGCGGTCCTTATAGTTGGCGTTGGGCAGTGGGGGAACGATACAGTTGGTGGTGAAGACGATGGGACCATTGAAATGCGAGAATTCTTCCTTCTGCTTCCACCATGCGTTACCGTAGTTGCCTACGAGGTTTGAATATTTCTTCAGTTTTGGATAGTAGTGCGCAGGCAGCATCTCACCGTGGGTATATACGTCGATGCCCGTGCCCTGAGTTTGCTCGAGCAGTTCTTCGATGTCGCCCAGGTCGTGTCCGCTGATGAGAATGCCTGGCTTCGTGCCAACGCCGATGTTGACGTGAGTGGCCTCGGGCTGTCCGAAGGTCTCGCAGTTGGCTTTGTCGAGCAGGGCCATCACGTCGACGCCATATCGGCCGGTCTCCATCACCAAGTCGAGGAGCTCATTGCCCGGAGTTGCAGGGTCTGCCGTCTTGGCCAAAGCACGTTCCATAAAGCGGATGATGTTGCGGTCGGTATCGCCGAGACGGGCGGCATGCTCATAGTAGGCAGCCATGCCCTTGAGACCATACATGGTCAGCTCCTTCAGTGAGCGGGCGTTCTCGTCGGCTTCTTTCAGCACGCCCACCTCGCGTCCTTTCTGCTCATAGTCTTCGGGAGCCACTTCCAGGGCCACTGCTTCCAAGTCGGGCACGGTCAGGTTGTTGTCCTTGGCCATGGCGATGAGCTGGCGCTTGCATTCCAGGGCGCGAGTGATTTTCTCCGCGATGCTATCGTTGTCGAAGTTGGCATTGGTGATGGTGGAGAAAAGTCCGTCTACGATCACTTTGTCTACCGTTTCGGGTATCTCTATATGATTGTCGTTGAGAACTGAGGCCACAGCTCCCACACCTTTGAGCGTGAAGAGGAGCAGGTCCATGAGATGAGCTGTCGCGGGCTGCTTTCCACACACGCCCTTAAAGACACATCCTGTTCCAAATGCCGTTTCCTGGCACTGATAGCAAAACATCTGTTTTTCCATAATCTGTTAGTTTATTTAATGAATTTCTTTCATTTTCTGTATCTCGTCCACTCCCTTAGCCGAGGGTGGAAAAGATATTCATTGGCTAAGGCCATCAATCCAAGGCGGACTGTTCCATCTTGATGAATCCCGGGAAGATGAGGTGGTTCTCCAAGGCCACGTGCTCTTTCAGGTTCTCGAAGAAGTTGTAGAGTTCCTGATTCATCAGACGGTAGGAGGCGCAGCCGTCGGTGGGCGTAGTGAAGTTCTCCGTAAGATCGCTGATGTGCTGCCACGTTTCGCCCGTAGCGTCGTGCTCCATCATCATCTGCCGGATGGGGAAAGCGATGCTGCCGCAGTGGAAGGGAGCAGGCTCACGTCCTTCTTCGTGGGCTTCGAAAATCTCGTAAAATTGTGGGAAAAGGATTTGTTCCTCCTTGGCGAAGTGGGAGTCGAGCTCTTCAAAAGACTGCTCCACAGCCTGCCGCACCTCATGAAGTTCGGGGTGGCGTTCGCCGTGGACACGCTCTACCTTCTTTACCAATTGCAGCAGTTCCTCGTGGTGCTGATGAAAACTGCGGTGGTGCTTTTTCAACACATAATCCACAAGCAGGTCGAGTGGCCATGAAGCAAACGCGGGAGCACCCCCACGGACGTCGTTCACTTCAAGACTCGCGACTACATCATCGGTCTTCAGTCCCTTATCCTTGCACGCCTTGTCCAACGGCTCGTCGCCGTGGCAGCAATAGTCAATGCCTAAGTGCTCAAACACCTTGGCGCGGTTGAAGTCTTCGGCCACTAAGGCACCAACTGTCATCTCTTTATTTATCTTATCATTCATCTCTGTGTTGTTTTTGTTTCGCTGCAAAATTACAGATTTTACGCACTCGAAATATTAGAAATTTAAGGGTTCTAACAATGCTGTTTATCGATTTTTTCGATGAATGAGCAAGAATCCCAAATAATTAATGTATCTTTGCAAAACTCATGAGTCGGAAACTACCGACATGAGACAGATCATTGGACGTTAAAAACTGCATCTAAAAACAAAATCGATGGAAATCAGACAACTGCGCTATTTTGTCAACGCAGCCAAGACATTGAGCTTTACCGAGGCTGCACGACGGTCGAATGTGGCCCAAAGTACGCTCTCCCAGCAGATTAAGCAATTGGAGAACGAGCTTGATGTGACGCTTTTCCACAGAGAGGGAAAGCATATTCGGCTCACAACAGAAGGACGGGTGCTGCTTGATGACGCACTAAAGATTCTCGAAGATGCCCGACAAGGATTGCAAAGACTTGCCGACCTGAGAGAGTTGCAAGGAGGGAATGTGGCTGTCGCCCTGGCTGCCGGATTGGGTGTCTCGGGCGTCCTCACCGATGTGCTGACAGAATATAATAAGTTATATCCCAAGGTGACACTGACCATTCATCAGGTGGCGGCACCTTTGATTCCCAATCTTCTCAGACGGCATGTGGTAGACTTGGCCATCACCTTCCTGCCTCATGATGTAGACGACGACCTGCAGGCCGCCCAGCTTTTCGGCACCCATATCTGTGCCACTGTGTGTGAGCACCACCCACTGGATGGTCGGCAGCAGGTCAGCATAGAACAGCTCAGCCATCATCCCTTGGTGCTTCCCAGTCATAATCTCTACATCCGCACAGCCATCGACCGTACAGCCAAGAAGCAAGGATTAACGCTTCAGCCTGCAGTGGAGATCGACGACCTCTCGCATATCATCTATATGGTGCGTGGTGGGCGCTGGGTGTCGTTGCTGCCGGATGCGGCGACATTAGCCGTGAGAGGCTTGTCGCGTGTCCCGCTCGATACGCCCATCCCGGTGCCTACATCGGTCATCACTCTTGCCGAAGGCTATCAGCGCAAGGCCGTCACAGAGTTCCTGCGGCTGCTGAGCCGTACGGTGCGCTTGCTCACGCAATTAGGCAATGAGACTTGCGATATTTGCGGCGAGACGTTTATCACCTGAGTGTTGGCAGAAATACTCTTGATCTCTCGGGACAAGACTGATTTCTCTCAATAGCGGATTCGTGCAGAGTGAAGTCCACCCAAGGACATCGTCCGTGAGCCCTCATGGAACGCCCGCTAACTCTAAAAAAAATAAAATATTGCCGTTTTATTTGTTAATGTGCAAGTAAATGGGTATCTTTGCATGATGCTATATTTTTGATGCAGACAAAACAATAAGATTTTTTATTTTTTAGATGAACGTAATTACAAAGACCGTTCAATTGCCTGATGGGAGAACCATCTCGATTGAAACAGGAAAAGTGGCCAAACAAGCTGATGGCGCTGCTGTGCTTCGTATGGGAAACACAGTGCTTTTGGCAACAGTTTGCGCGGCCAAGGAGGCAGTCCCCGGTACGGACTTCATGCCCCTGCAAGTAGATTATCGCGAGCAGTACGCTGCCGCAGGTCATTTCCCCGGTGGATTCACCAAACGCGAAGGAAAAGCCAACGATGATGAAATCCTTACCTCTCGTCTCGTTGATCGTGTGCTTCGCCCCCTCTTCCCCTCCGACTTTCACACGGAAGTATTTGTTAACGTGATACTTTTCTCGGCTGATGGCGTAGACCAGCCCGATGCCCTCGCAGGCTTCGCTGCCTCTGCCGCCATGGCTTGTTCAGATATCCCCATCGAATGCCCCATCTCTGAGGTGCGCGTTGCGCGCGTCAATGGCGAATATGTCGTTGATCCTACCTTCGAGCAGATGAAGGAGGCCGACATGGACATCATGGTCGGTGCCACCAAGGACAACATCATGATGGTGGAAGGCGAAATGGACGAGGTGAGCGAGCAAGACCTCATCCAGGCCCTCAAAGTGGCTCATGAGGCCATCAAGCCTATGTGTGTGCTGCAGGAGGAGCTGGCCAAGGAGCTCGGCACCGACAAGAAGCGCGAGTACTGCGACGAGACCAACGATGAGGAACTGCGCGAGCAGGTGCGTAAGGAGACTTACGACAAATGCTATGCAGAGGCCCAGGCCGCTGATGCCGACAAGAAGCACCGCGAGGAGGTCTACGACAACATCAAGGCTGAATTTGTCGAGGCCTACGATGCTGCTCACACCGACCTCAGTGAGGATGAGCTCGAAGAGAAACATGCGGAGATCGACCGCTACTATGCCGACGTGCAACGCGACTCCATGCGCCGCAGCGTGCTGGATACCGGTCAGCGTATGGACGGCCGCAAGTGCGACGAGATCCGCCCCATCTGGTGCGAAGTGTCACCTCTGCCTATGCCCCACGGATCTTCTATCTTCCAGCGTGGTGAGACGATGTCGCTCACAACCTGTACATTGGGAACGAAACTCGACGAGAAGATGATAGACGACGTGCTCGTCAAGGGCTACCAGCGCTTCCTTCTCCACTACAACTTCCCGCCCTTCTGTACGGGTGAGGCTAAAGCTCAGCGCGGCGTAGGACGACGTGAGATTGGACACGGGCACTTGGCTTGGCGAGCCCTCAAGGGACAGATTCCCGCCGACTTCCCCTACACGGTGCGCTTGGTGTCGGAGATTCTCGAATCCAACGGCTCCTCGTCAATGGCTACTGTCTGCGCCGGCACGTTGGCCCTGATGGACGCCGGTGTTCCGATGAAGAAGCCTGTGAGCGGTATCGCCATGGGACTGATCAAGAATCCGGGTGAAGACAAGTATGCTGTGCTTTCTGATATTCTCGGTGACGAGGATCACCTTGGCGATATGGATTTCAAGACCACAGGTACGAAGGACGGACTCACCGCCACACAGATGGATATCAAGTGCGACGGCTTGAGCTTTGAGATTCTCGAGCAGGCTCTGATGCAGGCCAAGCGCGGCCGTGAGTATATCCTCGGCAAACTGACCGACACCATTGCTGAGCCCCGCAAGGAACTCAAGCCGCAGGTGCCCCGTATTGAGGCCTTCGATATTCCCAAGGAGTTTATCGGCGCCGTTATTGGCCCGGGTGGAAAGATTATCCAGCAGATGCAGGAAGACACAGGTGCCACCATCACCATCGACGAGACCGACGGTGTGGGTAAGGTGCAGGTGTCGGCTCCCAACAAGGAGAGTATCGATGCCGCCATTGCCAAGATCAAGGCTATCGTGGCAGTGCCCGAGGTGGGAGAAGTCTACGAGGGTACCGTGCGCAGCATTATGCCCTACGGTTGCTTTGTAGAGATCCTGCCCGGCAAGGACGGTTTGCTCCACATTTCAGAAATCGACTGGAAACGCTTGGAGACCGTCGAGGAAGCCGGCATCCACGAGGGTGACAAGATTAAGGTGAAGCTCATGGAGATAGACCCCAAGACGGGCAAGTATAAACTCTCTCACCGCGTGCTCATTCCGAAACCCGAAGGCTATCAGGAGCGTGAGCGCCGTCCGCGCCGCGAGGGTAGCAACGGCGAACGCCGTCCACGTCGCGAGACTGGCAATGGCGACCGTCACAACAATGGTGGCATCGACCGCCGTCAGCCGCGCCGCTCGGAGCATGGCCACGACGAGTATCATGATCCGTTGGCCAACCGCGAGCCAAAGGGATTCACCGATGCTCTCGACCATGATGACTTCTAATCGTAGAGAAGCAACCCTGCCGCCGTTTGTGCCGGCAGGGTAGAGATGAATAATACGAAAGCCCATTTCTGCAATGAATCCGTTCATTGTTGAGTGGGCTTTCATGTTTATCGTACGCTTCCTCCGGTCGGCACAATCCCTGTAAACGGAAGATATATAATGTGTGAACAGATCAAATCTATTATTGTTTAATATTTTTTATGAAAAGAATCAAGAAAAGCCTATTTCTTTGCGCCTTGGCACTGTCGATGGCGCAAGTAAGTTATGCGGTCCCCGCTTATCCGAAGCCTTTCAAGGTTAAACAGGCAGACGGAACTTACATTACTATTCAGCTGCGAGGCGATGAATTCTCGCATTTGGCCTATACGGCAGATGGTTATCCCCTGGTGTTCAACGACGCTACAGGCAACTACGATTACGCTCAGGTCAGCAACGGTCTCATGATGCCCAGTGGCATTGTAGCCCGCGAGGCCGGAATGCGCTCCGCTTCCGACGTGTCCTATTTGCAGCGTGTGAATCTCACGGATGTCAATACGGTTCTCACTGACCACGCACAGAAAATGCGCAAGGGACTCAGCGAGCGCTCAGCAGCCATGAACGGCAATGGCCCACGCAGAATTAACTCCCAGGATATTTTCAACTGCAAGATCTCTGACTATCCCACGAAGGGCAACGTCAAGGCACTGGTGATCCTCGTCAGCTTCACCGACCGTCAGTTCCAGGATGACAATCCTCATGCCGTGTGGAACAACAAACTCAACGGCCGCAACTATACTGAGGGCAACAGCACAGGTAGTGTGTGGGACTATTATCATCAGGCTTCTGACGGACAATACGATCCCGACTTCGTGCTCGTGGGTCCTGTGAAGGTGTCTCACGGCGTTTCCTATTACGGCGGAAACAGCTATGGCGGTCAAGACAACTATGAGCGCGTGGGTGAACTCGTTGCCGAGGCTACGGCGCTCGCAGCCGACTCTTTGGACTATTCGCAATTTGATACGGATGGCGACGGCAAAGTTGATAATGTCTATTTCATCTATGCTGGTTATGGAGAGGCCGACAGCTATTATTCCAACACCATCTGGCCCCACAGCTACTACTATTCAGAGCTGATAAACCAATACTCCTCACAGTTGGATTCGCTGAAGTTCAACGGCAAGGAGATAGACCGCTATACCATGTCGCAGGAAATCAACGGCCAGAACAATCAGACTGTCGGTATCGGTACGTTTACCCATGAATTTGGCCATGTGTTGGGCTTTGCCGATCACTACAACACTGTGAATCCCTATGCCTCCGGCCAGCTGAACAGTTGGGACTTGATGGCCTCAGGCTCCTACAACAACGACCAGCACACGCCTCCCACCTTGTCGGCCTTCGAGCGTGCACAGTTGGGATGGCTGGAGCCTACACAGCTCCTGGCCAGCACCGACACGCTGATCAATCTCCCCTGTCTGTCGGACAGCAATTTTGCCTATGCTGTGTCTATACCCAACAAATCGAATGAAGGTTTCCTTATCGAGAACCGCCAGCGCAAGGGTTGGGATACCTATCTGCCCGGCGAGGGCATCCTTGTTTGGCATATTGATCTGGATCAGAACATCTGGATGACCAACTCGGTGAACAACAATCCCAGCCATCAGCGTGTGGACATTGTTGAGGCCGACGGCTCTGCCGACGCAGACTCCGGTGACCCCTTCCCCGGCAGGAATGATGTCAGACAGTTTGACTTCAAGTCATGGTCGCGTGATGCTGTGTTCTCCTTTGCCGATGTTTATGATCCCGACAACTTGGACAACATGAAGTTCCTGCTCAAGTACGAAGGCTTCTCCGTGGCTGCTCCCGACACCATCATTGTGCGCGACCTGCTCGGCAAGTCGATGACCCTCGATTGGAACAAGGTTCGTGGCGCCCGGTCGTATGACCTCGTGGTGTCTTCTGCCGCAGGCAACACTTCCTACGAAGATCTTTCCGACACTACTTTGGCACTGACCAACCTCACGCCCGAGACCGATTATACATTGAAGCTCGTCGCCAAGTTGGGAATCTACTCTTCAGATACTCTCCAACGCGTCGTGAGAACGCTGCCCTTGCAATTCCAGGAGCGCACCATTACGGCTTATCAGCCTACTGACGTGAAGTCTAATTCGTTTGTTGCCCAGTGGGAGAATGTTCCGGGGACTGAACACTATTATCTCACAGTCAATGAGCGTCAGCTCACCGGTACCGACAGCATTGAATATGGTTTCACCGATCGCGCAGCCGGAATGCCTCAGGGATGGAGCTCTTCTTCCTCTACGTTCAGAACTTCTCTCTACGGAGAAAAGTCTCCTTCTCTCGCTTTGACGCGTAATGCTGATTCGCTGCTCGTCGTTGCCCGCGGCGACTCGCTCATCAAGGGCGTGAGATTCTGGTGGAGTGGTACGCGTACTGGCAATCACTTCCTCGTTCGCTATCTCAACGAAGACAGCGTATGGACCACCGCCGACACATTGACTATTGAGGTGGCACGCCACGACAGTATTTCAAGCTTTGAATTCAACAAGGTGAGAGCCATCAGTATCGTCTTCGACCGAGCTGCTAATAGCGGCTATGGTTGTATAGATGATGTCAGAGTGAGATTCGTCTCTCCCGTAGACAACCCCATGGTTACGGATATTGACGTCAATACCGATACTTCTTATATCGTAGAAAACTTAGAGAGCAACCATCGCTATTCTTATTCGGTATATGCTGTAAGCGGTGAGTACAAGACTCCGGTTTCCAATATCATTGTAGTACAGACGCTGTCCGACTTGACGGGAATTGAGGCCGTCGACAAGGAGAATAGCTCTACAGCCGTATATTTCGATCTAAATGGCCGTCGTGTAAATATCTCTACATCTCCCGCTGGCGTTTATATCGTCCGTCAGGGTGGTAGAACCTACAAAGTGCTTAAGAAGAACTAAACAGAGCAGGAGACAGAAATCTAAAGTTCCTTCTCTACACTCATAACCCACATAGGCTCAACTTCCGGAGGTGAAATACTGATTTCACCACAGAAGTTGAGCTTTTTTGATGTCTGTTTGCATAGCGCACTGTACGCTCTTTTGTCTATGCCAAAGTGATGAAGGGTAATGTCGGAAAGGTCAAAACTTCTTTTTCCAAATTTTAACAACCAATCTTATTTGAATGTCTGATTATTTTTGTAAATTTGCGAAGAATGTGAACTAACCTATAATTGTTGGCCAATGGCAAAGATGGGAAGATTCATTTGCGTGTTGTTGCCGTTGATGTTTCTCGACGTGCTGACTTCTATGGCTGTTTCCATGAATACCATGGAAGCTGACAATCGGTCTTTGTCTGTCTGGACCCATGAGGTGAAAGGTAAAACCATGTCGGTGGCATGGAACAGAATCTCTAAAGCCGCTGTTTATAGGCTGACTGTCAGTTCAGAGTATGGTACAATCGTATATGATGACCTCACCGACACTCTGCTCACACTCACGGGACTCACCCCTGAAACTAAGTATAGCCTTCAGCTTAGTGCCTTTGTAGATGGAATCCAGGCCGAGAGTTTCGTATTGGATCAATCCACTTCCTCCTTGCAGTTTAATGAGTTGCCATGTAAGGCCATCGATCCTACGCAAATCACCAACTGTTCGTTTGTGGCCAGATGGAAGCCCGTTGCCAATGCGGAGCACTATTATGTGAGCGTTTGCGAGCGTGTGGCTGATACAACCTGTACCATTAGTTTCGGCTTTCCCAATAATGACTCAGAAATGCCTTGTGGCTGGTCGTCTTCGTCAAAATCCCTTAGTCATGATTACTACGGTGAAAGCGGCATCTTTTCGCTTCGGCTTCCTAAAGACCGCGACTCCTTACTCATCGTTGCCCAAGGCGACTCTCTCATTAAGGGCTTGAGATTCTGGTGGAGTGGCAGCCACTCTGGAAATGCTCTCATTGTGCGTGAGCTCAACGCAGATGGACATTGGTTCACGGTTGGCATCCTCAACACAGAGGGGGGAAAGGATTCTGTCGCTAACTATTCGTTTGACGGGGCCTACGCGGTCAGCGTGAGTTTCAAGCGCCGTACGGCAGGCTATGTCTGTGTTGACGATGTTACCACCACCGTGGCGACTTCACACGATCATCCCCTGCCCAATATGTGCGCTCTCGATGCGGGTGACGACTGTAAGTTGAATGTCTGCGGTCTGCGGTCCGGTGTTCAATATACCTATCGTGTCTATGCCACTGCCGGTGGACAACGTACTGCGGTGTCGAATCCCATCACGCTGCAGACCTTGACGGATCCTACGGCAATTGCTGCTGTGGATGTCAGCAGGCTTTCCGGCCCTGTCAGATTCTACGATCTTGCCGGACGACGTGTTAATTATTCTACGGCACCTTCTGGCATCTACATCGTGCGCAAGGGTGGCAATACCTACAAAGTGTTGAAGAAATGATTTCTTGTCGGCAAAGGAATTCCTATTGAGAATTTGACGATAGAAATACAACCATCTAACGATGAAACCGCGGAAAATGAGATAAATGAAAATCTAAATTCTCTTATATAATAATGAAAAAACTACTACTCACGGCAGCTGCGGCGCTGAGCCTGTCAGTTGCGGGAGCTCAAGGCTACGAGCCTTCACCACAGATCAAGAAAGCACAGCAGGAGTTTCAAGACCAGAAATTCGGCATCTTCCTTCATTGGGGCATCTACTCCATGTTGGGACAGGGCGAATGGGTGATGAACAACCGCAGTATCAATTACCAGGAATATCCCCATTTGGCCGACGGCTTCTATCCGTCGAAGTTCAATGCCGATGAGTGGGTGACTGCCTTTAAAGATGCCGGTGCCCGTTATATCACCTTCACAACCCGTCACCATGATGGTTTTTCAATGTTCAAGACAGCCACGTCCAATTACAATATTGTCGACGGTACACCGTACGCACATGATGTGTTGGCCGATTTGGCTACCGCATGCCATAAGCAGGGAATCTCCTTGCACCTCTATTACAGTCACCTTGACTGGCATAGGCTTGATTATCCCTTAGGAAGAACGGGACTGAAATTGGGGCGCCCCACCGACAAGCAAAATTATGATGAATATTTCAAGTTTATGAACCGACAGCTGACAGAATTACTGACCAACTATGGCCCGGTTGACTGTATATGGTTCGACGGTTGGTGGGACCACGACAGCGACGCAAAACCTTTCGACTGGCGTCTCGATGAGCAGTACCGACTGATTCATCAACTTCAGCCGCAGTGCCTTGTGGCCAACAATCACCATCAGTCGCCCTATGCTGGCGAGGATATCCAAATCTTTGAGCGTGACGTGCCGGGTGAAAACAAGGCCGGACTCAGTGGTCAAGAGGTCAGCCAGCTGCCCCTGGAAACTTGCCAGACCATGAACGATACTTGGGGATATAATATCACTGATAAGAACTATAAATCTGCCGATGAAATCGTGCGTTTGCTTGTAAGCACAGCAGGCCGCAATGCTAATTTGCTGCTGAATATAGGCCCCCGGCCCGATGGTAAATTGCCCCAGGAGAGTCTCGATCGGCTGAAAGCCATCGGCAAATGGCTGCGCGCCAACGGAGAGACCATCTATCGTACGCGTGGCGGCATTGTGCCACCTCACGATTGGGGCGTGACCACGCAGCGGGGCAAGACGCTCTATGTACATATTCTCAATCTGCCCGACAAGAGCCTGTTCCTTCCCGTTGAGAATGTGAAGAAGGCAGTCATGTTTGCCGACAAATCTCCTGTGAAGGTCACTCGTTGTCCTGGAGGCGTAACGCTGTCATTTCCTGCCATTCCATCGGGTGTAGACACCATCGTAGAGGTGACGCTTCAATAGCATTTGGCAATCTAACAGTATAATCTTTTAACTCAAAGAGCGATACAATCTTATAAATATGCAACCAGTGACTGACTATACGTCAATATTAAGTCATTTCCTCATAGAGGGAACTGTGGATCGCGTGCGGCCCCTTGGCAATGGACTTATCAACGATACATTGAAAGTTACGACCGCGGGTGCGGAGAGTCCTGACTATGTCTTGCAGCGAATCAACAATGCCGTCTTTAAGGATGTGGATCTTTTGCAGCACAACATTGATGCTGTAACGGAACATATCAGGAAGAAGCTGATTGAACAAAACGAAACGGATATCGACCGCAAGGTTTTGCGGTTTGTAAAGACGGATGAAGGAAAATCTTATTTCCGCGATTCCATCGGCAATTTTTGGAGGCTTTCGGTATTCATTCCAAGGTCTATAACGCTGGAACGCGTTGATCCGGAGACATCTTACGAAGCCGGAAAGACTTTCGGACAATTTGAGGGAATGCTTTCCGACCTGCAGGAACCGCTCGGTGAAACCATTCCTGATTTCCACAATATGGAGCTGAGAGCCCGGCAACTTCGTGAAGTTGTGGCAGCAGATCCGATGGGACGAGTGGGGGAGCCTGCCGTAGTGGATTTGCTTCATGACATGGAAGCCGATATTCAAGAGATGTGTAAGGCTGAGCGTCTGTATCGTGAGGGCTTGTTGCCCAAACGTATTTGCCATTGCGACACGAAGGTCAACAATATGCTTTACGATGCGGATAGCCGTAAGCCCTTGTGTGTAATTGACCTGGACACGGTGATGCCCAGTTTCATATTTTCTGATTATGGTGACTTCCTCCGTACTGCAGCCAACACTGTAGCAGAGGATTGTCCGGAACTAAGTCGAGTAGCTTTCAGAACAGATATTTTCAAAGCTTTCACCCAGGGTTATCTTGAGTCTGCCAATTGGTTCCTGACGCCCGTTGAGCGGGATCATTTACCTTTTGCCGTGGCCCTCTTCCCCTTTATGCAGAGCGTGCGCTTCCTTTGGGACTATCTCAACGGAGACAAATACTGGAAGGTGAAATATCCCACCCACAATCTTGTAAGGGCTCAAAATCAGATGGCTCTCTACAAAAGCGTGAAAGCCCATGATAGAGAAATGGCCGATTTCATCGATAAAATAGTTCGGTAGTTGAATCTTATTCCAGGAGAGGCATGCGGGCTCTGAGGCGGATCTTATTCCGATGATTTGCCCTCCTGCCTCTTCTCTGCCGCTTTTTTTTGATATTCCGAAGGAGTGATTCCATACATCCGTTTGAAGGCCCTTATGAAACTGACGGCATTGCTGTAGCCCACTTCCTCGTAGATGGCTTGAATCGTCATGTTGCCATAGTGCTCCTGATCGTTGAGGCGGCGGGTAGCCTCGCGCAGCCGATACTCGTTGAGCAGCGTCTTGAAATTCTTGTTGTAGTATTCGTTGATCACCTGAGATACATATTTGGTGTTGGATCCTACGGCCTCGGCAAGTTTCTGTAGACTGAAATCCGGGTCGCTGATGGAGGATACATTGTTGAGAACCTCATTGATTTGCCCTAATAGTTTTTGTTTTTTCTCCCGTTCTGGCCCATCCTTGACAGTCGGATTACGGGCCTTCACCTTGTCTACGGTCTTGGCCAAGATGTCACGGTTCTCAGCCAATAGTTTCAGCTGTCCCTCATTCATCCGTTTGTTGTTGCGGAATACCATGAAAAACAGTATGGCCATGGATGCAATGAGAACGCCAAAGATCACTACAATAAGCATCAGATGATTCATTGAAGAAGTGAGGCTGGAGATCTGCTCCTCGTTCTGTGTATTCTCAAAATTGAAGAGATCGGTGGAAGCCGTGTTTAGATTGGGCAGATTATAGACAGAATCAGCCGTTTCATCGTATAGGTGCCGGTATCTTTTTGCTTCTATGGTATCGCCCAATTTCGAATAGGCGTCGGCTAACATCTGGCATGCGTTAGCCAATAATTCCTTACTTCCTATCTGTCGTGACTCCTGCTCACATTCCTTACCATAGCTTATTGCTTCCTCATATCTGCCCATTTCAACGAGCATGTTACCGATCTCGCTTTTCAAGTTGAGGGCAAAGATGGGGGCCATCTTGTGGTTGATGGCAAACTGCCATGTCTTACGATATAGCACCATAGCCTCTTGATATTTCTTTTCTGCTCCAAGAATGCGACTGTAGTTGTACATCTTGTAATATTGGTTGTCCACAGACATATACTTGGCTGGCAGTGTGCAAAGCAAGTCATAATATTTGCGGGCGTTCTTCGGATCGTTTAGTCTGCAATAAGTTCCGATGATGTTGGTCAAGTAGGATATTTGTATTTTAAGTTCTTTACTCTCTTTCGCCTTTTCGTAGCCTTTGAGCAAATAGTGGAGGGCACGGTTGTAATCGCTGTAGTTAAAATAGACATTAGCTATATAGCCCACACTTATAAGATACGTGTGGGTATTGTTTTCCTTTTGAGATTTTTGCATCGCTTGCGTGAAATATCGCATCGCCTCGGGATAGTTTTCAACCCTATAATATTTCTTGGCTATATCTACGGCATCATTTGCACTGATATCACTTGCTATTGTGGTTGAAAAATTTACAAAAAGAAACAAAACCAGTACGGTAATTCTTTCGTAGAAAGTTTTCATTGTGTTATTAATTTATATTGCAAAGATAACAATAATATTTTTATTAGCCGATATAACTATCTTTTTTTATCCTTTCTCAAAAGATTATAGACATATATTATTAACATTTCTTGAATAGTTAAATCTTTAAAAGTACTTTGCTTGGGAATTTAGAATTAATTCGTTTATTTTGTCAGCAGATTTCAAGGATTTTAAGACCTATAGGTCATTAATGACGTCTTAAGAATATATTAAATAAAGAGCTTATGAAATTATCTACGTTGATTACTACAACTGTTTTGGCATTGACTATTATTCTGCCAAACAAGTGCTTAGCCCAGTGGTCGAACGATTTCAGCAAGAATACACAGATCACTCCTACAGGCTTGTCTTATTATGACAGTGATGTCAGGACTATATCTGATGGTACTACTTATGTCATGTTCGTACTTGGAGGCGGTAATACTCTTCAGTTTCGGCTTCAAATTGTCGGCAAAGATGGCAAGCGCAAGTTGGCTCGCGGAGGACAGACCTACAGCCATGAAGCCAATAAAACATGGGTGGGGTACAATCAGTGGTTGGCAACGGACGTGGACGACAATGCTATACTTGGCGTACAAGATTTTCGTTGTCATCCAGATTCTATGTTGAACACCTATGCCATATATAAGTATGATAAAGATGGTAACGAGATTTGGGGCAATAAAGTATTGGAAGATAGTGTAGGCCACGGTATGGAAGCCGGACTCTCTATCGCTTGTTTGGAGGATGGTACCTATCTGTTTGCTTGGGAATATACAGGTGAAGACAACGATGTTGTGCATGCCGAACGGCTTGATGCAAACGGTAACACTCTTTGGTCGAAGGATCTTGTAGAAACTTCCAGAGGCAGTTTCCCGTATCCATTCGTAATTGACATGGGTAACGGGCAGGCTATGTTACTTTATCTTTATGATTCTGGCTCCATTAACTCCCGAATCATCGACTATGACGGAAATACAATAAGCAAGAGTGACCAAACTGTCTACAGCAATGGTTTCGCCTCACCTAAGCCTCTTGAAGTCCTTCATGTGAAAAAAGGTCCTGACCGTGGAGCTATCATAACCTGCTGTAGCAGTGATAACCAGGCTGTGACCGTGTATGTGAATAGCGATGGTAGACCAGCATTTGGTTCTACTGGAGAACTTCAACTGAACAATACAGACGCAGCATCGCAGGAACCCTCTGTGGTTTACAATGATGAAAATGGCAATTTCAGCGCAGCCTACAGCATTGTGAATATGGACGACTATTCCATACAGGGTCTCAATATGGTGAATTTCGACAAGGATGGAGAATTCTTAGACGAAGTCCCCAACGCGATTGAAGATTATGCTGGTGGCTACAAATACTCGTTTTACAGCCTGCAAAATTATAAAGATGGAGGTGTAGCCCTTTTCTATCAAAAATACGATGAGACTACAGGAAACGTTGGGGCTTATATGGCTTTATTTGACAAGGATGGCAACAGAATTGGTCAGCCGGTAGCCTTCTCCACTTCAGAGACTTCAAAAACCAATTTACGTTCTTCGCAACTCATAGACAACTCATACTATCTTACAAGTTGGGATGAGAAACGGAATGGGACAACTTCTATCTTTATGCAAAAGGTAGATGTTTCTTTGGCGACAGGTATCGACAGAATCAATAAAGATAGTCAAAACAATGTGGTGGACAAATTTATCTACTCTGTAGATGGACGTCGGGTAAGCGCACCCCAAAATGGTATATATCTTATAAAGACTATCTATGCGGATGGTAGTTCCAAAATGGAAAAACGTATGTTTAGAAAGTAACATAGTAAGACTAAAAAACATATTGAGATGAAGAAGAATTTACTAATTTTGTGTTGCTTGGCCATTTTCGCTAAGCCATTGTCCGGACAGACTACGGTAAATCTGTCCGAGGCTGGATCGTTGGCATCTCATATTGGAGATGAAAGCAAGTATCAGATAACGTCTCTCAAAGTTACAGGTCCGATAAACGGTACAGACATTCTTTTCCTGAGAGACATGGCAGGTATAGACGCAGATAATGCACCTACAGACGGCAAGCTTGCCGTATTGGATTTGTCAGGGGCCAGTATAGTTGCCGGTGGAGAGGCGTATTATACAAATTATTTAACCAATCAAGAAGACAATACTATTGACAATGTGTTTGGCGATAGGTTTTTCTATGGATGCACTGGGTTAACCTCTGTGACAGTACCTACTTCGGTAACAGCAATTGGCGACAGTGCATTTATGAATTGCACGAATCTTGAAAGTGTGACATTGCCTTCTACGGTTACATCCATTGGAAAGTATGCTTTCTCAACAACAAATATGAAAAGCTTTGACCTTTCCGGTTTCACGTCAATCAGTGAGGGTATCTTTGAAGATTGCACCAACCTCAACTCTGTGATACTTCCTGAGAATTGTGAAGAGATTCCAGATAATGCTTTCGCTGGAACGGCTTTAAAACAAATAGACTTGCCATTGACGGTGGCTAAAATTGGAGAAGGTGCATTCAGTGGTTCCCTGCTTAAGAAAATCCATTTTCCGTCTGCAATGCGCTATTTGGGAGACATGGCGTTTTGGAGTTGCGACAGTCTGTTGGAGGCGGATCTTAATGAGGGATTAGTCCATATTGGCAACATGGCATTCTCAAGCTGCAACAAATTGAGCAAGATTTATATTCCCAATAGTGTGACAGAACTCGAGGGCTGCTGCTCAACTTGTGAAAACTTAACTGAAGCCCATTTGCCAGAATCGTTAGACACAATTCCTTCCGGCATGTTTGACCGTTGTGATAACCTGCAAATTGTAAATGTTCCAGAGAATCTAAAGTATGTAGACGAGATGGCATTCCAGAATGATTCTCATCTGAAGTCTTTTACATTCCCCGAAGGTCTTAAGGGTATAGGACGCAGCGGCTTCTCAGGTTGTTCCAGTCTGGGAGAAATCTTACTTCCAAACTCTGTAGATACTATTGGGGAGAGCTGTTTCAGTTGGTGCTCCAGTGCAAAACGGCTTGTACTTTCAACAGGCATTAAGGAAATTCCAAACTCGGCTTTCAGCTATTGTGATTCTCTCTCTGAGATTATTATTCCGGAAGGAGTCACTACTGTTGGCGATAGGGCTTTCTGCTACACACCGCTTGTAAAGTTGACTTTGCCAAGTACATTGACTTCAATAGGACGTTGGGCGTTTGCTGGTACGAAACTGGTTACATTATACAACTTCGCCACAACTCCTGCAACGTGTGGCAAACGGGCTTTTTTCTTTGATAGGGGTGACGATGAAATATCAGACGACAACAATGGATGTACACTCTTTGTTCCTCTGGGATGCAAAGAAACTTATCAAGGTGCAGATGGTTGGTCTGATTTCATCATTACAGAATTTGACGCGACAGGCCTAACACAGGTTTCAAGAGAGAATATGGCTAAAGAAGTTTCTCGATACAATCTGAATGGTGTTCGCGTCAACAATGCGGGTAGAGGCATAAGCATTGTGAAACTAAGCGACGGGTCGGTTAGAAAAATCTTAGTGAAATAATATGTTGTGTAACAACATAGCGAACAAAGGGGGATCCTTTTCTTAGGGATCTCCTTTTTTCGTAACATTCAAGTTGATAATATGAGAGCGCAACAAGAAAAAAACACTATCAAATGATCATCTATTTGAAGACTATTTCCGGGGAGTGGGATGGTGTCAGTCCTTAGATTGATTCCTTTTTAATAGTAAATTTACATTGTTTTATTGTGTATGGGCTATATATCTTTGCCATAAATATGGTGAGCTGATGTTCCGTGGCTTCCGCCACGTGATCATTTGGTATTCGTCACGTTGTTCCGTGGCTTCCGCCATGTTATGCTGCGACGGCCGCCAAATAATGCTGAGGTTTCGCATCAATCAAATTCTATCTTCTATCTCCTAACTTCTAATTCCTAACTCTCTTTGTGTGTCTTGAGCGTCTAAACATACGTTAAATTATAGACGGTTTTGTGTTAAATGTTTTTCTTTTATTTGAACTTATTAAATCTTTTCCTATATTTGCCAATGTGTCAGATGGTAAACGTAAATGCGTTTAGATCGCTCATAAAGATGGTTTAATCTTATAAAATATCTGCCTATGGTAAATTAATGAACGCTTTTTTTAACGCATGGACCATTACAAAATCCATGCACAAGTCATTCACTAAAAATCTGTATCAATGATGATTAAATTTTTACTACTATGTACCGCGGCATTCATTACCACAGCCGCATCCGCACAGACCTACCGCCTCGACTCTATCTACAGCAGTCTTGGTAATGAGGAGACCATTTTCGGTTACGACACCGACGGGCGTTTCAACCGTGTAGAACGCCACGACTATACCGGACTGGTCTACTACGACAGTCTTCTTTATAACAGTAACGGTCAGATTGAGACCGACTATTGCTATCAGTACCGTGAGGATGACGAAGGATTCATGCTCGTCTCAAAGTGCTGCTATGGCTACGACGGCAACGGCAATCTGATTTGGCGCGACAACTACAATTCCGATGGCAGCGGAACGCTCGCGCATAGTGCACACATCGTCTATACCTACGACGACCAAAACCGTTTGGAGAAATACAGTGAGTATTGGGCCGACGACCTGGAGAATCCCTTTGCCATCATGGCATATACCTACAACGAAGCTGGACAGCTTGAGTCTATCGCTGAGAAATATGCCGATTTCTTCAATCCTTCAGACATAGAGGAGACGTTCCGCACGATGTATGAATACGACGAGCTCGGACAGCTCGTCAGTGCCAAGGGTTACTATGTCAACTACGGTGATCTCTCGCTGGCCAACGAAAAGCAATATGACTACGACGGTCAGGGCAATGTCACTGAGGATCGTGTTGAGTCAAACGGAAATGTTGTCAGCAAGAACCAGTATCAGTATGACCTCACCGTAGATGCTGCCGATATTTACTATCCTGTGTCGAACGAATACAACATCGGCCGCACATTTGGACTGAAGAATAAGCTGCTCTCTACTGATGTCTATGTCAATAATGGCGATGGGCTTACTTACGGTTATTCCTTGACTTACGTCTATGGCCCTGCTGGTACTACGGATATCCGAGAGATGGCAAGCTCGTCGGCCGTGGTTAATGTCGGGAATAAGACATTGCAAGTTGTTGGTGGCGCCAACAGTACCGTGAGTATTTATAATCAGAGTGGACAGCTTGTTCTCCGTGTCATCGGCCGTGACTGTGTGGATCTCTCCTCACTTCCTTCAGGGCTGTATATTGCCAACGTGAGGGGTGTCGGTGCTCCCGCCTCGACGTATAAGTTTGTCCTCAAATAGTATATCTTTCTAAACGTGAGATTATCCTTAATCCGAAGATGTTGAGGGGGGCGCAATAAACAGTGTAACTTGCCCTCCTTTGGCCGACTGGATCCAACTATGGGCAGCAACAGCCGTTCATGAAGGCTGTTGCTGCTGCGGTTGGAAGAAGTCTTATGCGGTGGGGCGTTTGTAATAAAAGCGTATTGTTAGAATTTGTAGGAAAAGAGCTGCGGCGGAGCTTGTGACTTTGAGGTTTTTTACTTATATTTGCAATTGAAACATTCATTCTCCCTATCTACACAGAGACACAACAGCTCAAGGCAGTTTAAAAATTACAATATAGTTATGCATATTCGTATTAATCCCGAGACATGTATCCAATGCGGCAGTTGCGTGGCTGTGTGCCCCGCAAGCATCTTCCGCCAGTCAGCGCCCCATACCCCGGTCACCGTTGAGCGTGAGGAAGTCTGTATCAAGTGCGGACATTGTGTAGATGTCTGTCCTACAAATTCCATCGATCATGAGCTCTTCCCTTTGGAGCGCCTTCATGAGATAGACTATCAGCAGATGCCGTCACCCGAACAACTGATGAATCTGATTCATGCGCGCCGTTCCAACCGTACTTTCCTCAAGAAAGAGGTACCGGCCTCTTCCGTTGCCATGATGCGTGAGGCTGCTCTCTATGCGCCTACCGCCGGCAACAATCAAATGGTGGAGTTGAATGTCGTCAGTGATCCGGACAGGATTATTGACATCATCCGTTTCACCATCGACACCCTTGGCGAGCATCTTGACATTCTTGGCCCTAAATATGCAGGTGTGGTCAGGGGTGCTCGTCAGGCTTTTGGACATGGCAAGGACGTCATTCTTCGCGGCGCACCCTATGTGATGGTGTTTGCCTCCAACCATAGCTTTGGAGCCGCCGACTGCAATCTCGCTTATCAGAATGCCTCGCTGATGGCGCAGAGCTTAGGTGTGAGCCAGTTCTATATGGGCTTTGTCATGACGGCTACTGCCTTAGCAGACCCGGAGCGTGTGAAGGAGCTCTTCGGCGTGAGTCAGAAGGTGCAGGCGCTGATGGCCTTTGGCATGCCTCGTCTTCGCTACAAGCGTTATGCCGAGCGAGGATAAAGAATTTCGGCTTGCGGGCCTCACAGATGCTTGTGAGGCCCGTTATGTTTCTGAAGCATGATAGAGCCTTCTTGTGGTGCTGGATGATAGAAAACTTGATGCGGAGGGATAAAAATAAAAAAGAGAATTACGATTTCGTAACTCTCTTATATGCGCTCCAGGATGGGCTTGAACCAACGACCCCCTGATTAACAGTCGTAAAAAGTTGATTTTTATACTTTGTTTTCATTTGGGATGAATCTCATTTGTTAACGATTTTAACTAAAAAGTTACCGAGTTATTGAAGATAAACAACAGATTTTGAAGGAGTTCTTACGCCACACTTCCATAATGCTGGCTGACGTAGTTATATACAGCATCGCGGTAGTAGTTGATGCTTTCGTCGGAATAGCTCTCGGGGAGTTCTTTCCAGAGGATGTCACGAATGGTGATGATGATGGAAGCCTTCGTTTCTTGTTTGTCAAACGGATGATCCATCGTTGAGAGTTGAGCCTTGATGGTTTCCAGAAGGTCCTTGGCTACAGTCTTCAGTTTCTTGATGTCTTCCTTTGAAAGGTCATCCTTCATCAGCACATCGTACATGGATAGCTGTTCGTCATTCTCAAAACCTTCACGAATGTAGCGCTTTTCCTCCTCGGTCAGGTCGTGAGAGAGTTTCATCAGTTCTTCGAAGGTCTTCTCTATCGTGGCGCGGTTCTGCTCCTGGTTGTAGTCGTGAATAATCTCCTGATACTTCTCGTAGAAGTTGATGCGCGATGGGTTCTGTGCCAGCATCTGGGCAATGCGCTCCTGCAGCAGTTCCTGAATGTCTTTCAGCACGAGATTCTTCTCTTTGCTCTTGGCAAATTCGCGGCGAAGCAAATCAAAGTCGATACCACTGATGTCGAAACGTCGCGGCTCAGCAGCCATCGTCCCTTCGCCATCGAGTTCCAGATATTCATTCACAATTTCGTTGATGGCCACGCTCAAATCTGTGATGTCGGCATGTTTGCGTTTCTGCTGTAACTCCTTGTATATGGCTTCAATGGCGTCTTTCTGTTGTTTCATCTCGGATGTGATGTCCTCGCGATCGAGGTATTTCCATAGCTTCAGCAGCGTGGAGGCAAACGTGCAGTATGACTTCCTGATTTCCGCTGTCTCGCACATCGCGTTGGCCGCCTTTTTCAGCAACGACAGCTTTTCGAAATTCTCTGCTTTGATGAGGTCATCCAACTCAAAGTCGTGCTCTTTCAGGAAAGCCGTAGCAGCAGCTATAGTTTCCATCACATGCTTAATGAGTTCCTTCTTGTCGATGGTTGGGTCGCTGCCTCCTGCGCCACCTTCCGGGTTGGCGGTATAGTCGGCCAATGCTTGGCGCAGGGCTTTCACGATGCCGATATAGTCGATGATCAGACCGTTTGTCTTTCCTTCCGCCACGCGATTGGCACGGGCGATGGTCTGCATCAGCGTGTGTGCCTTCATGGGCTTGTCGATATAGAGGCATGAGAGCGTTTTTACGTCGAAGCCTGTCAGCCACATGGCGCAGACGAAGACCACCCGTAGCCGCGAGTCATCCGCCTTGAAAGCCTTGTCCAGTTCTTCTTTCTCCATCCGCTCACGGTGTGGCTTGATGTCGAGGCCCCACTTCTGGAACGTCTGTATTTCGTTCTGCTCTTGCGAAACGACTACCGCCATGTCCGTCTCACGCATCCATTCCAATTTGCGCTGCATCTCCTGTGCCTCCTGTTGTGAAGTGCTTTTGGCGATGGCTTCTTCCAATGCCTTGATTTCGCGCTGCCAGTATTCCTGCACATAGTTGAACATTCGGACGCACGTCACCTTATTATAACATACGAACATCGCCTTGCCCGAAGTCCATAGGTCGCTATAATGATGCACAAAGTCCTTGGCAATCAGGCGCAGGCGCTTGGTAGCCGTCAGCAGATGCACCTCCTTGGCGAACTCGCGTTCCAGTTTGGCCAGTTGCGAGGCATCCAGTTCGCCTGCTTGTTCCAGGGCGGCGGCAATCTCATCGTTGATTTCTGGATTCTTCAGGTCCTGCAGTTTCTCACCACGATTCTCATAATAGAGGGGCACGGTGGCTTTATCCTCCACTGCACGTTTGAAGTCGTAGATACTTACGTAGCCACCAAAGGTACGTGCCGTGATGTTGTCGTTTGACAGCAACGGTGTACCTGTGAAACCGATGCGATGGGCGGTTGGCAGCAAGTGCATTAGGTTATCGGCAAATATACCGTTTTGTGTGCGGTGTGCCTCGTCGCTCATCACGATGATATCGTGGTCGGGATAGATAGGCTCTGCCTTCGGGTCGTTGAACTTCTGAATGAGCGAGAAGATGAACGATGGATTGCCTTTCAACTTCGATTTCAAGTCCTCGCCACTGCTGGCAATAAACTTTTTGGCCTTCACATTGCCCAGCAGTCCGCAGTTCTCAAAAGTATCACTGATTTGCTTGTTCAGTTCATCGCGGTCTGTCAGCACCAAGAACGTGGGCGAGCCCTCAAACTTGCGACGAATTTTCTGCGAGAGGAACAGCATCGAGTAGCTTTTACCGCTTCCCTGGGTATGCCAGAACACGCCTAACTTGCCGTTCAGATACTGGCGGTTGCGATACATCTCCACAGCTTGGTTCACACCGAGGTACTGGTGGTTGCGAGCTAATATCTTTGTCGTATGCCCTCCGCTATGGTCGTAGAGGATGAAATTTTCCAATAAGTCCAGAAAGTTCTCTTTTTTGCAGATACCTCGCAGCATCGTTGGCAGCTCGATGTTGCCAGCTTCCTGTTCCGTTAGTCGTTTCCACTCGTGGAAGAACTCCCATTTCGAATCGATAGTTCCCACACGTGCCTCCAGTCCGTTGCTGAACATAATGAACGCATTGTGATAGAACAGTTGCGGAATCGTATCCAAATAATCGCGATAGTTCTTATTGAATGCATCCACCACTTCCACGTCATGGTTCTTCAGTTCCATAAATAGCAAAGGCAGGCCATTCACGAAGCCCACGATGTCGGCTCGGCGATGATAGAGTGCACCGTACACCCACATTTCACGGACACACAAGAAGTCGTTCTTCTCGGGCGAAGCGAAGTCTATCACCTTGGCACACACCTCTTCCGTTTCGCCGTTCGGCTTTACGCGAGTCACGGGCACACCGTCCTTGATGTACTGATACTTCTGCTCGTTAATCTGCATCAGTGTCTGTGAGCTCATGTGCTCCGTCATGCGCTCCGTTGCCTCCTGCAGCTGCTTGTCCGTCAGCCAAGGGTTGAGCGTCTTCAGTGCTTTGCGGAAGCGTCCCGTCAACAGCACCTCGTGATAAGACGTGCGCCCCAGCGTGCCGTTCGTGCCAAGCACCTCCTTATCGAAAGCGTACACACTCGTCCAGCCCAGTTCCTTTTCCATCAACTCGGCTGCACTCCGCTGTATCAGTTGGTCTTCGCTATAGTCCTTTGCCATATTCTCGTTGTTGTTTGTTGTTTTACTTGTTCTCTCTTTAGTTTTTATAGTCACTATAGCTTCTATAGTTTTTATAGCTACTATAGCTACTATAGCACTTATAGCCTACTGCCCGAGCTGCCGCTTCAGGGCTTTTATCTCCTCTTGCTGCTGATAGTAGGCTTTCAGAGCTCGTTGCTTTAGGTCTTCGTAGGCGGTCTTCCATTGGGCGGCTTCAGTCTGGGCGACCGACAACTGCTGTTGAAGCTGGGGTAAGGCGCGCTCCAACTCTGCCAGGCGCTCGTCCTGCTGCTTGCGATATTCGGTGCGTGCTTTGTGCATACGCTCCTTCACGCCACCTTCCTTGATGAAAATTTCTTCTACCTTCTTCAGATACTTGTTCATCATGGTATCCACCTGAAAGCAGAGGGTCAGACCGACGTTGGCCATTTCCTCGGCTGTCCACTGCTGAAGGTAAGGTTCGTAGTCAGCCAACAGATTGTGGCTTTTGGTGAAGTCTTGCATCGGTTGGAAGCGCGGGTTGATAGGGGTCCATTGCGTCAGTTGGCGGGATTTCAAGAAGTCCTCATAGTCTTGGCGCAGTTCGCCTATGCTGGAGCGGGCCACATTCAGCAGGTTCAGTTCCATGGCGGTAGAGGTCTTCCCGTCCTCAGAGCCTTCCACGATGTTCTGTTTGCCAGAACGGGCGGCCTGCACCATCTGGTCGACGGTGCGGTCGCCATGTTTCGGGAGGAAGCGCTCGCAAAAGGTGTAGGTCAGCTGATAGAGCACCACCGACTTCTGATAGAACCGCAGGTCTTGCCACTTGGGCACGCTCCTGAAGATGCTGGGTATCTGTCCTTTCTTATTGTCGTCGCCAGTATTTGCCATATCTTTCCCATTCTTTTGTCTTGTTCTCCTAATACTATTCTTACAATCATCATCTATTCCGTCTATACCGCTATCTCTCCACTCATCAGTTTGGGAAGCAAGCGGTCGCGGGCCTCGGTGAGGAGGCGGATTTGGCTATCTACATATTGGATATTTTTATCTATCTTATTGGCAATAGCATCATATCTTTTTACGATCTCATCAGAAGGTATGAAAAACACCAAATTATATAGTTCATCCTTTGATATTGATGCGAATATGGCACCATTTCCAATAATATTGTCTTTAAAGAACTTCTCTTTTAGCAGATAATAAAGATAGCTTTGATATCCCATCTTATGATTTATTGAAGCTAAACCTCTGCCTATTACAATTTTATTCTTTGTTATATTCAATCTTCCGACTGGTGCTCTAACGCTAAATAAAATACTATTAGGCTCCGCAATTCTTGTAAATGATGTGCTATATACATTATCAACAACAAATCTATAGCCATAACTTCCTACTCCTTGATGGAAAGGAATACCATCCCCTTCTGTATTATAGAACTCTGATTTAGGACTTTGCCCCATGATAATGTTTGCTATATCTGATAATCTTTTCTTCTCCCACCCCTCTGGCACACCATCGATGATCTTGGTGTTTTCGTAGCCGGGGAAGTGGAGGTCAACGAACCATTCCTTATAGAGTCGCTGTGCTGCTTCCTCCAATAACTTTATCTGCTTCTGATAGTTCTCTATCAAAGAGTCGTAGCGAGAAAGGATGGTGGCGATGCGGTGCTGGGTAGATAGTTCAGGCAAGTCTATCTTCAAGTTCCTTATTGTTGGAAGGTTAACATGAGCTACTGTAGCACCATTTGCTGTGCTCAAGAGATTGTACTGCTGTTTAGGCGCTAAAAGAAGATAAGTGAGGAAGGCTGGATTTACTATTTCCTGATTAGGCCTAATAAGCACAGTCCTTTGGCCAAGACAAACCTTTTCTCCTTTTTGAATCAATGCAACATTACCAGCTGTGGCTTCACGGGCAAAGATTAAATCGTTCTCCTGTGGGATGGCACGAGCATTTCTCTTGTTATAAACGTCCTCACAAACACGATGCATCCCATCATAGACAAGTCTTCCCTTGCCAATGTTGGGAGTACGTACTAATGGGAACCCTTCTCCTTCATCTTTAGCTGTTGTGTGAGGACAATCAACAATGAGTTCACAGACTTCATTTAACAAAAACTCACTCATACTTCATCCTCCTTCTGCTTTTTGTCTCTGAGTTCGTTTTCAATATCCTCAATAGATGGCAAAGCGCTCTTGAAGTCCTCAGTCAGTTTGTTGAAGATTTCAACGGAAGAGACCCCTATTGGAGAATCTACTCCTTGCAGAGTATATTCTGCCACGACATCGTTTTTGTCTTTGCAGATGAGGAGGCCGATGGTAGGATTGTCGTGCTCAGTACACATCTGTTTGTTGACTGCTGTGACGTAGAAATTTAGTTGTCCAATGTGTTCAGGCTTGAAGGCTGTCGCTTTCAGTTCTATCACGACATAGCAGTGTAGTCGCACATGATAGAATAGTTGGTCAATGTAGAAATCTTCATCTCCAACACGGAGGTGTACTTGGTGGCCGTAGTAGGTGAAGCCCTTGCCCAGTTCCAATAAATACTTGGAGATGTGAGAATCAAGATGTTCCTCCAGTTCTCGTTCCTGCATATCCTGACGCACGCCCATGATGTCTATAACGTAAGGATCTTTCGTTATTTGCTGTGCAAGGTCGCTCTGCGGTGTGGGTAGTGTTTGCTTGAAATTGCTAATTGCCTTTCCCTGCCGTTCGTAGAGGTTGCTGTCTATCTGCCAGTCAAGTACTGTGCGGCTCCAGTTGTTTTCAATGGTCTGTTGGATGTAGAACAAAGCCATGTTCACATCCTTGCATCGCTGCATAATAAGGATGTGATGCCCCCAAGGAATAGAGAAAAAAGATTGCGGCACAGGTTGTGCCGTTTTTGATGAATCTTCTATTTGCGGCACAAGTTGTGTCGCAAATGGAAATACGTCTTTATATGTGATATACCATTTGCGAATTCTCTCTATGTTACGCAAAGAGAACCCCTTCATTTCTGGAAACTCTGCCGACAGATCCTGACTGAGTTGCTTCAGGAAACCGTCACCCCATTTGGTATTCTTCTGTTTCTCAACGATGTCGCTCCCCAACTGCCAGTAGAGCTGCAACAGTTCGGTATTGACTTTGACGGCTGCTTTTATCTGACTCTGGCGTATGCGTATCTTTAGTTCGCCAATCCACGCAGCATAGTCTTTGTGAATATGTATCAGATTACTCATTTCAGTCCCTCCCATGCTTTTTGAATCTCGTCCATCAGGACGTTGGCTTCCTTGTTCAACTGTGCCAACTCGGCATGAATTTCGGTCATGCGCTCATGGAAATCTACGCCGTCATCTTCCTGTTCGGCCACGCCGACGTAGGCACCTGGAGTAAGAGAATAGTTCTTTTCTTCTATCTCCCGAATAGTGGCTATCTTGCAGAGACCAAGCACATCCTTGTATTCGCCATCGCCAAACTTTTCTGTGAGCCATTCAAACTGACGGGCCGTTTCAAGTGTGTCTTCCAGTTCGGCAATGAGGGCATTCTGTTCAGCCTCGATGCGCTTCTTGTCTTTGCGGGTGGCATTGGCGATGGCCTCTTTCGCTATGGCCTTTTGCTTATCAAGAGCTTCCTGAGCTGATGCTACAGTTGTATCGCCTAAGACAGATTGATAGTCGGCAAGCAACTGACGGTACTTCTCTTTCTCGCCACGATATAGGTGTACGATGGCTTGCAGGTTGCGCAACTGCCACTCCGTCCACTCGTTGAGGGTGCGATCAACCACCGTATAGTAGTTGCGGGCATCGATGAAGAGCACTTTGTCGCGAATGTCGGCGTGCTTGTTGCGGTCGAAGAACCACAGCGAGCAGGGCAGGGAGAGCGTGTAGAAGAAATTGTTGCCTACACTGACCATCACGTCCACATCACCTGTGCGCACCAGTTTCTCGCGGATGTCACGGTCTTTATTGGCGCTGTCAGTCGCCGAACTGGCCATTACGAAGCCAGCACGACCGTGATCGTTCAGGTAGGCATAGAAATAACTAATCCAAAGATAGTTGGCGTTGCCTATCTCCTTAGTCTTCTGATTCACGCCAGGAAGGCCGAAGGGCAGGCGGCCAGCGGCTGAAGCCGACTCCGCTTTCACCTTATCGACATTGAAGGGCGGATTAGCCATCACATAGTCGCACTTGCCGGCGAGGTTATAGGCATCGTGATAGAAGGAGTTGGCTTCGTCGCCAGAGATGATTCGGCCGTTCAAACCATGCACTGCCATGTTCATCAGACAGAGCTGCGCATTGTACTCCACCTTCTCCTGTCCGTAGAAAGTCATCTGAGTATTAGCGTTCAATCCTGCCTGATTCACAAAGTCGCCCGTCTGTACGAACATACCACCGCTGCCACAGGCAGGGTCGAGCATCACTCCTTGCGTTGGCTCCAGTACGTTGACCAGCATCTTTACTAATGACTTCGGCGTGAAGAATACGCCATCGTCGGAAGCTACTGCCTTGGCAAACTTTGAGAGGAAGTATTCGTAGATGCGTCCGATGATGTCGCCACCCACCTCGTCGATAGTCTTGTTGTTGAAGATGCGAAGCAGTTCGCGCAAGAGGTCATCGGCAAACATGGTGTAGGTCTTGGGCAGTACGCCCGTCAGTTGCTCGCTCTGGTCTTCCACCAGTTGCATAGCGTTATTGACGGCCTCGCCCAATGAATTAATTACCTGTCCATCCTTGGTCTTCAGGCCAGCAGCCACAATGTTGTCAGGCAGATTCACCAGATAGTCGAACTGCGCTTCACGGGGCAGATACAAAGCGCTCTTGGCTGCAAAGTCACTGGGCTCCACAGGCATCACACGCCCTCCACGGCTGGGGCGATTCTGCTGGATCTCAGCCTCCACCATCTTAAAGCGGCTGTAGGCATAGCGCAGGAACAGCAGTGCCAACACAGGCATGCAATACTGACTGCTGGTCAGTTTACTGCCTTGTCTCAAAAGATCTGCCGACTCCCATAGCTCAGCTTCAAGTTTTCGTATATTGATCATACCTTATATGGTCTTATTCCGTTCTTATTAATTCGTCCACGCCCACCTTCAATGTTTTGGCTATCTGAATAATTGTTTCCAAATTGGGTTGGTTGGTATTTGTCACCCACTTTGATACAACAGCAGGATCCTTGCCAAGCAATTCGGCAAGCTGCTTGTTGGTCATGTTCTTCTCTGCAAGTACCACCTTGATTCGGTTCAAAAGTTTACGTTCCATTGGTTTGTGTTGATATTATGTCGCTAAGTTACGATAAATATCTGATAAAAGGTGAAGATAATCTGTAAAAAAGTTGTTCGGTAACGAAAAAAAGATACTTTCATCAACAATTATTCGATTTGCCGACACAAAACCATGGGCAATTTACACACTATATATAAATAGGTCAGAACCATGAATACAGCAGATAGGGTAAGCGAGAGACCTCTTGCTCTTGACAACAAATGACAATCTGTAAGCACGTTTGAAGATGCTGAAACCAGGGGCTGTGTGTTCCCGTGGTGTTCCCGATGGAAAAAGAAAAAGGAGTTAGATTTACTCTAACTCCTTAATTTGTAATGCGCTCCAGGATGGGCTTGAACCAACGACCCCCTGATTAACAGTCAGGTGCTC
>SAMEA3663095__coassemble_920_pt1 | contig 34031 bp, 19 predicted proteins | sample SAMEA3663095__metabat2_low_PE_016 | metagenome-assembled genome bin SAMEA3663095 (sample SAMEA3663095) | pig gut metagenome | biome: pig gut; feature: pig-associated habitat; material: faeces | place: France | collected 2012
GACGAAAATTGCTTTGGCATAAAATTGCCTTACGGCATAAAATCTATCACATCCCTGACAGCCGCCTGTGGGAGGCCACGGGTGTCAAGGACACGGAGGGCAAAGCCGGGAAAAACTAACGGAATCTTTTCAGAAAAAGTCTTGTTTCTCAGGTGATTGTTTGCCGGTGACGACAGAAATATGTAATTTTGTGGAAAATACAAAAACTGAACCATCGTGTCTACAATTCTTCCTATCCCATCCTTCATCAGGAAAATCGCCATTCTCGCCCTTTTATCCCTGCTCGGCGTCGCGCCTGCGGCCAGTGCGGCCAGTGCGGAGCAGATGCCCAACTACGACCACTGGTCCCAGCTTCCCAACGATAGCCTCAACCGAATGGCAGTCCGATTCCTGAACCGGCAATGCAATCCCGACAGCGCACTGCTCTGCTACACCATCGTAGCCAACCGATATTACACCTATCGGCCAAAGGGTGAGGCGCTTCATGAGATCATACGGGCCATGAACAACTTGGGCTATCTCTATGCCTTTCTCTACTTCAATTACGAGAAAGCCTATGCCTATTCGGCCATGGCCCTGAAGATCAGCAAAGAGCAGGGCTACAAAGGTTCACTACCCTATATATACCAAAATCTGGCCAACATCTATGCCATCCAAAACGACTTGGACTACAACCACCCCAACGGCAAGGCTATCATCGCTAACTACCGAAAAGCGTTCTATGCGGCCCTGGCTATCCGTGATGACCGCATTCTGACTATCATTCTAAATAATCTCTTAGGCACAGCCATCGACTACGGCTTTCTCGATCAATGCCGACGGGAAATCAGCATCTATTCCCGACTGCGCATTCCTGCGCGCACACCGCTTCGCGCCTATACCAAGAGCCTTTGCGCCGCCGCGCAAGAAGGGAGCCATAACCACTGGCAAAAAGCCGCCGACATCATGGGCAGGGCCCTCATCGACGCCACTCCCGACACACGGCAACGCACAGAGCTGTTCCATGCCTACACGGTGGCCATCCTGTTCTGGCGGAGCGGAGACCACCGGGGCGCCACCCGCCAACTGGAGTATCTGATCCGGAAACCTTTCGTGCAAAGTCAATACGATGTCCGGCTTGAGATTTACAGCCTACTCTACCGCATCAGCCTTGAGCAAGGCGACAAGGTCAGTGCCGACCGATACCTGCTGAGCTTCTTCAAAACCAGAGAAGCCATGATGAAGGCCACCAGGGTGAGAGGTATCGAGCGCGTGAAATTCTTAGGGCAGATGAGGGAGATCAACGGGAGGGTGCAGCTGATGGCATACCGGCAGCGCGCTTATCGCCTTGCGGTCATCATCATCTCCCTGCTGAGCTCCGTCATCCTCCTCTTCGCCTTCCTGCTTTACAGAAAGAACCGGCACCTGAAGGAGCTGAACACGGTGCTCTATCAGCGGATTCAGGAGATGTTGCTGACCGGAGAGGAAGCCAAAGCGCCCCAACCCTCCTCCGCTCCGGAAAGCCCCGAAGAGGCCACTGCAGGCAAAAGAGAGAAATATCAAAACAGCAGGCTGAACGATCAGGACAAGGCCGAAATCATGCAACGGATAGAGCAGGTGATGGCCAATCCACGGGTGATCTGCTCAGAAACCTTTTCCCTTGGTCGGCTCTCCACGCTCACGGGGTATAGCTACAAGGTCGTTTCGCAGGTGATCAACGAGCGCTATGGCAAAAACTTCAATGCCTTGCTCGCGGAGCGGCGCATCTGTGAAGCCTGCCGGAAACTGAACAGCCCCGACACTAACAGCCAATACACCGTTGCAGCCATAGCGGAAAGCGTCGGGTATAAATCCTATTCCACCTTCACGGCAGCTTTCCGGAAGGTGACCGGATTGAAGCCTTCTGAGTATATAAAAATAGCGGCCAAACAGAAAAAACGGGATTTTTTGTCTTCGAAATCATGATTCCGTTGCCGAAAAAAGGCAAAACACCTCAAGAAGATTCTATTTTGCTTTATTTTTGCAGAGTATAATATCCACCGCTCAAAGTGGCGGCATCAGCAAAACCAAACAAAAGTAGCTTCTATGAGACTTTTTACAACGATTCTATTCTTTCTCTTTATCTCTCTTCTAAAAGGATCCGCACAGGCGAAACTGTTCTACGGACCCGAGATCGACCGGGGCTATGGCAATGGATCCAGTATCTACACGCCCTACGTGCGCTTCTCTCCAAGTCGCCTCCATCCTTATAATGGAGCGAGGATAACCAAAGTTCGTATGGGTCTAAATTCACCTGCCCATAATGCGACCATCTATTTCCGCAACCATCTTAGCGACCGACGCCCTCTCTATTCCCAAAAAATAGGCAACATGGATGCAGGCTGGAATGAAGTGACCCTTACCTGTCCCTTCGAAATTACAGACGCAGATACACTTTACATAGGCTACAAAGCCGGATTCGAGGGAAGAAATGGCGTGGGGCTCTCACAGCTCTATCACCCCGACGGAGCTATCGTCTACAACAACAGTGAAAGCCAATGGGACAGCGTCGACGGTTCGGTCTGCATACAAGCCATCATTGAAGGAGAGAATCTCCCCAAAAATGAGTTGGCTGCCGGATGGATACCCGACGCCACCATCAACGAGGGTGAAAAAAGCGCAACCTTCCACGGATACCTCTTTAACGGGGGAACGGAAACAGTGAGAAGTTATGCCATCCAATACTGGATTGAAGGCCAAAAGCCCTCAACAGCTGTATTTGAAGACCGCAACGTGGTAGAAACAGATTCCTTCGCTTTAGAGGTGGCAGCTCCGACTCCTGGCACCTATAATCTAATAGCAGTCATAAGCAAGGTCAATGGAATAAATGATGAATGTAAAGATAACGATACCCTTCGTGCGAAGTTATATGTGCGTAGCGCATCCTTCGTAAAACGAGTCGTATGTGAAGAATACTCCGGGTTATGGTGCGGTTGGTGTCCACGAGGTCTCGTTGGATTAGAGACGCTAAAAGCCGCACACCCGAATACCTTTATTGCCATAAGCATTCATGGAAAAGATGATCTGGAAATACAAGGAACACCAAACTACAGCACATTCATCAGCCGTCAGGGTGTTGCACCATCCTGCGAGATCAACAGGGACGGAAGCATGGATCCCAATGCTGAATCTTTAGAGACTGCATACACATACTACAGTAACGAGACAACGCATGTCGGAGTCAATGTGAGCGCAGCATTCAATGAAGACACATCTGCGGTCACTGCCACTGCATACGTCACATCAGACATTGATTTGGACAATCCAGATTACAGAATCTGTCTTGTCATCACAGAAGACAGTATCACTGGTTACGCCCAAGCCAATTACTATTCTGGCAGCTTAACGCCTATGGGAGGCTTTGAAGACAAGTCTAATCCAACGACCGACGTAGTATTCAATGACATAGCCAGAGCTATCAACAACTTTGGCGGAAACTCTTTAGACATAAGCCATATGGACAACAGTGTTTCTTATCCTTACTCCGAAACCATGACTTTGCCGTCTCAGATTCAGGACAAAAGAAATCTGAATGTTGTAGCTCTGGTGCTTGATGGAAACAAGATCGCCAATGCCGCAACAACAAAACCGACAGGAGAAACTCCAAATGATATCGCTACTATAAATACTGTAGAGAACGGCATATTCCCTGTGTTTAGCCTCGCCGGAACCATTGTCGCACACACTATGATGAGCAAAGGACGCATCTATCTTCCAGAGTCACTTTCTCCCGGTATTTATATTGTAAATGGCAAAAAAGTACAAAAGTAACAATCAACATTCATAAACAAATCATCACAAATCATTGCCTATGAGAAGACAACTAAACATACTGGCATCTATTCTAATGCTGGTCACAATGCCTTCAGGTATTCTGCAAGCCCAACAGCACAGAACTATACGCTACAGTAAAGCTTCTGATGCCCCAAAGGCTTATGACGTACTGACAGGGCTCAAACAACTTTACACCTACGACGACTACGGAAACGTGCAAGACGCTACTGCCAATATGCACAAAATCATAGCCGGACCTTACAATGGAACTTTGAAAATACCTGACGCAACAGGACTCGTTGCTGGAACAGCAGGGTTTTATGCGAAAGACAAGTATTATGACATCAATTGCGAACAGGACAGGGATACGTGGGAGTACAACTCTACGCTTACGGTCTACGACGTAAAGACCTGGCAGAAAGTCGACACACACAGTTTCCCAAAAGAGGCACTTTATTCCGCAATTTGTTATGACTCATCAAACGATCTTGTATACTTCATAACCAGCAACGAAAACAACGAAACAGAGTTGAGAAGCTTGAGCCTTACGGACTATTCGGAGAACGTGGTCGGAACCCTTAATGGAAGCGGATTTGTCCAATTAGTAGCAGACAGCAAAGGATATCTCTACGCCATGTCAGGCAGTGATTATCATCTCTACAAGATCAACAGACAAACTGCAGCAGTGGAAGATCTCGGTGAACTCATGGAGGACATTGAACAAGGTGTGCAAGGAGCTGTTTACGACTCAAAAAACAACATCATCTACCACATGACACCCACATGGCAAGGCTACACCCAGCTCAATGCCATACATATAAATGACAATTTCAGAGTAGACAGCCTGACAAGCTATCCTAAGGGTATATATTTCAACGGCATATATTTCCCCGAAACATCCAACGATGCACCCAATGCCGCTGAAAATCTTGCTTTTGAACCAGATGGTAATAATCCATTGAATGTCACCATCACCTTTAATGTGCCTACTACAACCTTTGGTGAGGGAAAACTCACAGGCGACATCACAGCCCATCTGTCCATCGACGGAAAAACCGACAAAATGAAGGTACAACCAGGAGAAAACTTCAGTACAAAGAGACTTCTTACCAATGGTCCGCACTTCATCGCTGTTTCTTTGGAGAATAAATCTGGCTTAAGCCGCGAACGCATGTTGCGCGCTGTAACAGGCTTTGACCAGCCTGACACAATAAGCAACCTCAAATATTCTGTCAGCGGCACAACGGCAAGGCTTTCATGGACAGCGCCAGAACAAGGCAAGAACGGTGGAAAAATAGACCGGTCATCCCTTTCCTATACTGTAATCCGTACTCCAGGTAATTACAAGGTGGCACAAGGTCTAAAGGCTACATCCTTTGAAGAGCCACTCCCTGAAGCATATGCCAACTATGCTTACAAAGTAGTTGCCGAAGCTGGCGGTGTAGCCAGTGACACGGCCTACACCAAACCTATTTTTGCTGGCACGGATATAGTTCCTCCGTATGTCAATGACTTTAGTAATGACGACGAGAACAGCCTATATAAGGAACTCGGCAACGCTTCTTGGAATTTGGGGGCCGGATATGCATTCGGTATGCCCAACAAGAATTCTCCGACACACAGTTATTTGGTCACTATGCCCATCAGACTATCTAAGGAGCAAGCTTACCGAATAGGTTTCGACGCTCATCAGAATGATAATGATCCTATCCATCCGACGAAGGTTGTTGTACTGATTGGCAAGCAGCTTTCTTTGGATGCTCTCAACAGAGAACTTGTCGACACCTTAATACTAACGAACAGTGATTTCTCTTCTTTCGCGACAGACTTCACCGTCGATGCCGACGGGCTCTACTATATGGCAATTGGAAATGTAGGCGAAGATGATCAATCGGGACTTATTTTAGACAACCTGAGCATTGTTCCAGCAGCTGGAGCTAAGTGTCCCGCAGCTGTTTCTGCATTAGAATCAAAACAGGCTGAGAAGGGAGCGCTCCAGACAACGCTCTCATTCAAAGCGCCCACTACCACCGTTAACGGTAATGCGTTGTCAAATCTCACCAAGATAGATGTCTTTACAGATCTCAATGCGGAACCTGCGTACACCTTTACTAATCCGACACCGGGAACTGCACTCTCTTGGAACAACGAGTCGGCCCGACAAGGATTCACCAACTACTATATTGTAGCCTCAAACAGCGAAGGAGAGGGTATGGCCACATTAGCAAGAGCCTTTGCAGGCGAAGATGTGCCAACAGAAGTGCAAAACTTAACCGTAAAGGGCGAAGGTAATACCAATACGCTCTCATGGACGGCTCCTGTCACACAAGGCCCACAAGGAGGCTATGTAACTCCCTCAAACGTCACTTACACCGTAACAGCCGTAGCTTCACAAGACAGCTATGATCAAGAAACCGTAGCAAGTAACATCAAGGAGTTGACCGCAACACAACAGCTATCCATTGCAGAAGGGCAGAAACAGGCCCGGCGCATCTACACTGTGACACCTTCCAACAGCTTAGGCAAAGGAAAAGCCAAAACGATCATCGGAACAGTAGGCTCGCCCTATGCGCTTCCATTCAGAGAGACTTTCACTAAGACGACCATCTCGAAGTTGCCTTTCACACTCTTCGGCAAAACAACCATGAGCGATGAAAGCACCCCCATGTGGAAACTGGCCAATGGCAATGATGGTGATATCAAACCGGTAACACCGGATGGAGGTTTTATCCAATTCGTCAACCCAACCATATACCATGCCAGTGAGAGTGCCGTAACGCCCATGATCGACATTCACGGAGCCCAGCATCCGGCACTTTGCTTCTACATGTTCCACGGAGAAGAAACTGACGAGGGAGACACCCATCTAAAAATCTTCGCGAATCCAGACTTCAAGGGCAACGTAGAGATTGCCGATCTCGATTACAACGACTATGAAACCAATGGATGGAAACATCACATCATTGATCTCGACAAGGTGAAAGGTGCAAACAGCATTATACTGTCCTTCCAAGCCATTACGCTTGACGGTACAGTTCCTATTAGCCTTGACAACATCTCTGTTATCAACCGTCCGGAATATGCTTTGTCAGCTGCAAACCTCGACATGCCTGTCCGCCTAACGGTAGGTAAGTCTGTAATAGCCCATGGCATGGTAACAAATACGGGAAGAAAAGACATCACTAACTACAGCGTAACTTTATTAAAGAATGGACAACCAGTAGATGTGAAGAACGATCAGAGGGGCATTGCCGCTGGAGAGAGCACGTCCTTCGACTTTAATGTCACACCTTCTGCCGTTGACGCCAACGACACCATAGACTACTCCTTGAAGGTAGAATCCGAGAGCAGCCAAACGGTCAGCGATACATCAACTACGGTCAGCGTCTATATTGACGACAACAAGGTACCCAGTATCAACGATCTCGCCGGTACTGAGACTGAAGATGGCGTCACACTGAAATGGTCGACACCTACTCCTGAGCGGGCGGCTGCAATCACGGATGACTTTGACAGCTATGATCCTTATCTCATTGAGGGCTTTGGCGACTGGACAACAGTAGACGGCGATGGGGCAGGCACCCAATATCCTGCCTGGGCACAGATAACACCGAACTGGAAAGCTCCGCAGGCCTGGCAGACATTTAACTGGAACCAAGCTGGATTTAATGAAGGAAACTATCTCTCTCATTCCGGCGAGCAGAGTTTGGTAAGCTGGAGCGCTACAACCAACATGTGGGGTATTGAATTATGTGCACGAAACGACAACTGGCTCATATCGCCGGAGGTAGTACCGGGAAGCGATATCAAGCTTTGGATGCGTGGATATGAAATCGACCATCTCTATGGACCTGAACACTTCCAAATACTTTACAGCCCAGAGAGTACAGACACAACAACCTTCCAGCTCATGGCTGTAGATTCTCTGACCAGTACAAAATGGCGCTACTTTGAATACACTTTGCCCCGCACTGCCAAGTATTTTGCTATTCGCTCCATTACTCCAGAGCGTGGTTTCGGCATTATTCTTGACGATTTAGGATATACACCGGCTAACGGAGAGGCTGAAGCCTTGACCCTTGCCCACTTTAATATCTATCGTGACGGTAAGCTGATAGACACTTCTCTCATACCTACCTTCACCGATAAGCCTGGTGATAAGGCCAACCACTCCTATCAGGTGAGTGCTGTTTTTGAAGAGGGTGAGTCCGCCTTGTCGAATACCTATGTCTACGATGTGACCAACACAATCGACAAGACAACGATATCCGGCTCCAGTCCGGTGGCCGTCTATGGTCTTGACGGAAGAAAAGTCGACAGAAATCAGAAAGGTATTGTGATGATCAAGAAAAAAAACAGGAGTGTAGTGAAAGAGCTCAGACAATAGCATTCATCCATTATCATTACGAACGATCAAGACCGGAAGGGCTCCCACGCCTCTTCCGGTCTTTTTTTGTTTGTGTTCTCTCCAATGATCAGAGAAAGGAGCGGCAAGGCGGGTAGGAGGATAATTCACAATTCATAATTCATAATTTTGGCTCGCGCGACCCTGTCAATACATAATTCATAATTGGGCGATGATCACGAAGTTATTGAAGGCAGGAACGTTTCTCCTCCGGCTATTAATCCCCACCGCTCCTTCATCAGACAGGCTGACCATGATTTTCCTACAATCTTAAGGTAGTAAAACGTCTTTTTTGAACCCTTAGCCGTTTTAGACAGTCTTCGGTGAAATGATTTTCCTACAATCTTAAAGTGGTAAACGCCTATGCCTGTACTCATTCCTCTTGAGGGAACAAACCTTAGATTTCATCCTTCGTTGTCTCGCATGACAGGGATCAAGCTCCTTGTCTCTGCTCATTTATTTATATATGCTCGGTAAATGTACGACAATGCTCGTTATCTTATCAACGTACATCATCGTACATTGTACATACAACGAAAACGTTCAATCTATGTGTCCTCCAACCACCATCCACGGAAAATATCCGCTGTGCCTAAAGATCTGCGTAATCAGCGGTATCTGCGAGCCTTACCCTTTTTGTTTGACTATGGCTGCGCGCCCCCCTTCGCTCCGCATGGCAATTATGAATTATGAATTCTTTTTCATCTGTGCGCACAAATAATCGGAATAGAAGGACGGCATGTGAAAATAAAACATTATCTTTGCAGAATAATTCCAATCAGCGATCATCAATCAGAATAATAATACCGGTATTAGAATATGAATATTGAATCAGCAATTCAGAGCGCAGTGATTGCGGCTGTGAAGCAACTCTACGGTCAGGATGTACCCGAAAAGATGGTACAACTGCAAAAGACTAAGTCAAACTTTGAAGGCAACCTCACATTGGTCGTGTTTCCGCTGTTGAAACTCTCCCACAAGAAACCAGAGGAGACAGCAACAGAAATCGGCCAGTGGCTCAAGGACAACTGCTCGCAGGTGAGCGGTTTCAACGTGGTAAAGGGATTCCTCAACCTCGTCGTCCCTGCCTCAGCCTATCTCGACCTGCTCCGACAGATCGATGCCGACCCCAAATGGGGCGAGAAAGAGGCTACGGACAAGAGTCCGCTCGTGATGATTGAATATTCCTCACCCAACACCAACAAGCCTCTCCACCTGGGACACGTGCGCAACAACCTCCTGGGCTGGTCGCTGGCTCAGATCATGCAGGCCAACGGCAACAAGGTGATCAAGACCAATATCGTCAACGACCGCGGCATCCATATCTGCAAGTCGATGCTGGCCTGGCTCAAATGGGGCAACGGCATCACACCCGAGACGGCCCACAAAAAGGGCGACCACCTTATCGGCGACTTCTACGTGCTCTTCGACAAGCACTATAAGGAAGAGTGCGCACAACTCGAAAAGCAGTATCTCGCCGAGGGCATGACCGAGGAGGAGGCCAAAGACAAGGCTGCCAAAGAGGCTCCGCTCATCAAGGAGGCTCACGCCATGCTCGTGAAATGGGAAAACAACGACCCCGAAGTGCGTGCCCTGTGGAAAAAAATGAACGCTTGGGTCTACGCCGGTTTCGACGAGACCTACAAAGCCTTGGGCGTCTCGTTCGACAAGATCTATTATGAATCAAATACATACCTCGAGGGAAAGAAAAAGGTAGAGGAAGGTCTCAAGAAGGGGCTCTTCTTCCGGAAGGACGACAATAGTGTATGGGCTGACCTCACAAAAGAGGGACTGGACCAGAAACTATTGCTTCGTTCCGACGGTACTTCTGTCTATATGACTCAGGACATCGGTACCGCCGAACTCCGCTTCCGCGACTTCCCCATCGACAAGATGATCTATGTGGTGGGCAACGAGCAGAACTACCACTTCCAGGTGCTGTCCATCCTGCTCGACCGTCTGGGCTTCAAGTGGGGCAAGGATCTCGTACACTTCTCCTACGGCATGGTGGAGCTGCCCAACGGCAAGATGAAGAGCCGCGAGGGAACGGTGGTGGACGCCGACGACCTCATCGCCCAAATGGTGAGCGACGCCCGCCGGACGAGCGACGAATTGGGCAAGTTCCACGACATGACCGAGGAGGAGAAGCAGGAGACGGCCCGCATTGTGGGCTTAGGCGCCCTGAAATACTTTATCCTCAAGGTAGACGCACGCAAGAACATGCTCTTCAATCCCGCCGAGAGCATCGACTTCAACGGCAATACCGGTCCCTTCATCCAGTACACCTACGCCCGCATACGTTCCATCCTGCGCAAGGCGAAGGCTGCCGGTATCGACAACCTTAACGTGGAAACCGGTGATCCCGTCAACGAGAAGGAAGTGGAAATCATCAGCAAGCTCAACGACTTTGGACAGGTGGTGGCCGATGCCGGCAGCAACTACAATCCGGCCGGTATCTGCAACTACTGCTACGAGCTGACAAAGGATTTCAACCAGTTCTATCACGACTACAGCATCCTCAGTGCCGACACCGAGGCCGAGAAGCGTGTGCGCCTCATGCTGGCCAAGAATGTGGCCAAGGTCATCAAGAACGGAATGGAGCTCCTCGGTATCGAGGTGCCCGAGAGAATGTAATGAGGACCATGGCAAAGGAACGCTTGGTGAACCCTCCCGACTGGCGCAGCGACACCGTGTTGCCGCTGCCTGCCGAGGTCAGGGCCAACGCCTGGGCCGTAGACGCCGCCTGCTCGGGCAATCCCGGCCCTATGGAATATCAGGCGGTTGATCTTGCCACGGGCGTGCAAGTGTTCCACTTCGGGCCCATGCAGGGCACAAACAACATCGGGGAATTCCTGGCCATCGTTCATGCGCTGGCGCTCATGGAGCAGAGACATGTCACCGACAAGGTGATCTACAGCGACTCGGTGAATGCCATAGGATGGATCCGCAAGAGAAAGTGCAACACCAAACTGGAGCGCACGCCCCAGACCCAGCCGCTTTATGCCATCATTGCACGTGCCGAGCACTGGCTGCAAACCCATTCCGTCACGGTCCCGATACTGAAGTGGGAAACGCGGAAATGGGGCGAATGTCCGGCCGATTTCGGAAGAAAGAAGTAGACAGAGGCGAAAATCCCCAGGGCGTGGCATGGCCCGGACATCTTCTCGGAGCAATCAACAAAAGACATCATAAGACAACACAAAAGAGGCCGCCAGCACTTAGCTTGGCGGCCTCTTTTGTGTTGTCGTGACAAATCAGTATCGACAATCAGGCATTGAGCTCCTTGTCGAAATCTGCGCCAGCCTTGAACTTGGCAAGTTTCTTGGCAGCAATGTCAATAGCGGCTCCCGTAGAGGGATTTATACCTTTGCGCGCTGCACGCTCAGCAACAGAAAATGTGCCAAAACCTACAAGCTGAACCTTGTCACCTGCTACCAAAGCTTCTTTGATAGCGTCCAATGTGGCGTCCAATGCTTTCTTTGCGTCTGTCTGGTTCAGACCGGCAGCGGAAATCTTCTTGATTAAATCTGTCTTGTTCATAATTCTGAATTTACGGGATGTCTCTTTTTGTTGATTGATATGTAATTTACGGCAAATATAACAGATAAAATCCAATCCGCAAACAGAAAATATGAAAAATATCATAGCATTAGGAAAAAAAGGCTTAAAATAAGCAGATTACTACGGAATACGAGATATTTTTCGTACTTTTGCAACCAATAATCAAGAGTTTTATAAGGTAACATTATGCTGCGTTTAACACCGGTCACTAAATACTTGTTGATAGCCAATGTAGTGGTTTTTCTGCTTTTTTCCGTCATTCCCGGCGGTGATATGTTCGGGCTTCACTTCTTCATGGCCCAAAACTTCCACTATTATCAGCTCTTCACCTATATGTTTATGCACGCCAACTTCCAGCACATCTTTTTTAATATGTTCGCGCTATGGATGTTCGGCACCGTAATGGAAAACGTGTGGGGAGGCCGCAAGTTCCTGTTCTATTACATCAGCTGTGGCATCGGAGCCGGAATCTGCCAGGAGCTGGCCCAGTTTGTACAATTCTATCTCATCGCCCAGGAGCAGATCCCGGGATTCTCCTTAGGCATGCTGAACGAGGTGGCAGACAACTCCGCCGCCATCCTCAACATGTGGACAACAGTGGGCGCCTCGGGTGCCATCTACGCTGTACTGTTGGCCTTCGGCATGACATTCCCCAACGACAGCCTGTTCATCTTCCCCATTCCCTTCCCCATCAAGGCCAAATGGTTTGTGCTTTTCTATGTGGCCATCGAACTCTTCTCAGCCATTAGCACCTCGACCGACGGCGTGGCCCACTTTGCCCACCTCGGCGGTATGCTGATCGGCTTCCTCATGATACGCCACTGGAACAACAATCCTATGGGAATAGACATGGACAAGGGCTCGCGCTTCTTCTCCAATCTCAAGCAACAGTGGGATCGCCACCGCCAGCACGGTACGTCGCAGGGCCATGGCGGGGCTCGCCACGACGCTTCGCACGAGACCGACTGGCAATACAACGAGCGGAAAAATCAAGAAGAAAAGGAAATGGACGATATATTGGACAAAATCAGAAAGAGCGGCTACGACAGTCTGACAGCAGAGGAAAAACGCAAGCTCTTCGACTTCAACAACAAATAAAGACAGTTTATGATCAGACATCTGAAGAGGGTCACGGTCAGGACGATTGCCATTCTCAACATCATGGTCGTCGTCCTGATGTTGTTGTCGGGCTACGCCGGACTCGTCAGTCCCGTAGCCCACCCGTCCTACTCGTGTTTCACGCTCGCTTTCCCTCTGTTTCTCGTGCTCAATCTTGGATTTCTCGTCTTCTGGGTGATCTTCAAGTTCCGCTACGTCATCATTCCCTTTCTCGGTTTTGTCATGGGGTTCGGTCCCGTGCGCTCTTACACGCCCTTCAATGTGACCCATTCCACGGCCGACGCCACGATGAAAGTGCTCTCTTACAACACATGGGGGTTTGGCAAGTTCCCCCTCATCACCCACGACAACACCATCCTGCAATACATCAAGAAGCAGGATGCCGACATCGTATGCCTGCAGGAGAGCTATCTGACAGAATACGGACTGCGCGTCGTCGACACGCTCATGGGCCGCAACTATCCCTATCAGGACGAATGCAACGAGGGCAACGGCGGGCTGAGAATACTCTCCAAATACCCCATCATCCGCAAGATTCCCATCAACTTTGAACAGCCCACCACCAACCTGGCCTGTGCCTGGCTGCTGCGACGGGGCACAGATACGATGCTCGTCGTGAACTGCCACTTGCAGAGCATAGGCATAACAGATGTTGAGAAAGCCGACTTCAAGGAAATGGTGAGAGGCACGCTCTCCACCGACAGCTCACGCATCGAAAGCCACAAACTGCTCTGGCGCCTGGGCTCTGCCAATGCTCAACGCGCAGGACAAGTGAAGGCCGTCATGGCACTGCTGCGCAAGTTCCCCAACACGAGCACACTCCTCTGCGGCGACTTCAACTCTTCACCGCTTTCCTATGCCCACCGGCAGATCAACCAGCGCCTCAACGACTGCCATACATTAGCAGGCAACGGGCCGGGTATCAGCTACCACTTCAATGGATTCTACGTCAGAATCGACAATATTTTCTGTTCCGACGACTGGTTGCCACTAAAGTGCTTTGTCGACAATTCCATTTCATCAAGTGACCACTATCCTATCCTATGCTGGTTCAAAAAGAAGGCAATTCACTAAAAAATAACGATTTATGCAAAATAAATTTTTAAGAATTAGGAAAAAATCGTATCTTTGCACGACTTATATCGAAGAATAAAAACAAAACATAATAAAAACAAAACATGCAAAACAAAGGATTAGTAATTACGATTGCCGTCCTCTTGACGCTTGCAAGTCTGTTTTACCTGTCGTTTCCCATAGCCACAAGCTACTACGACGGGCAGATTGCCAAGCTGAAGACAGAGCAGGAGAAGCAGGATTACAAGGATTCTGTGAAGTACCTCGGCACTTACTCCTATCAGAAGTGTCTGGAGACGCAGATTGGTCTCGGTCTGGACTTGAAGGGCGGTATGAACGTCATCTTGGAGATCAGCGTGCCCGATGTGATCGAGACACTCGCCGATCATAAGACAGACGCCGCTTTCACTAAGTCTGTAGCCGAGGCCCGCAAGGCCGAGGAGAACGGACAAGGCCAGTTTATCGATCTCTTCATCAACGCTTTCCACAAGAACGCTCCCGGGCGCCATTTGGCTGAGATCTTCGCCACACAGCAGCTCCAGGGCAAGGTGAGCCCCACCAGCAACGATGCCGACGTGGAGAAAGTGCTTCGCCAGGAAGTACAGGCTGCCATTGACAACTCGTTCAACGTCGTGCGCACGCGTATTGACAAGTTCGGTGTGGTTCAGCCCAATATCCAGAAACTGGAAGGCCAGGAAGGACGTATCATGGTTGAAATGCCGGGTATCAAGGAGCCAGAGCGTATGCGTAAGCTCTTGCAGGGTAGCGCCAACCTGGAGTTCTGGGAGACCTACAACGCCCAGGAAGTGATGCCTTATCTGAACCAGCTCAACGCTCGTCTGGCCAATGGCGGCAGCGACACTACAGCCACTGACACCTCAGCCACAGCAGCCAAGAAGGCACCCAAGTTTGGCAAAGCCAATGCAGGCAAGAAGGCACTCGCCGATGTGGAAGCCAAGCGCAATCCTTTACTTTCAAAACTGATGCCCTATGCCAGCCTCGCCTTGGTGGGATATGCCAGCATCAACGACACCGCAGCCATCAACCACATGCTGCAGAGCCCTGCCGCAAAGCAGATCCTGCCCAGCGACCTGCGCCTGCTCTGGAGCGCCAAGCCCGTCACCGACGTGCCGCAGCTGCGCAATCACTATGAGCTCTATGCCTTGAAGGTGACCACCACCAACGGTCGCGCTCCGCTTGAGGGCGACGTGGTGACGGATGCCAAAGACCAGTTCAACAACCTTACGGGCCAGCCCGAGGTGAGCATGACGATGAACTCAGAAGGCGCACGCCGTTGGGCCGCCCTGACCAAAGCCAATGTGGGCAAAGCCGTTGCCATCGTATTGGATGGAGTGGTCTACTCCGCTCCGCGCGTCAACCAGGAGATCGACGGTGGCGAATCTTCCATCTCGGGTAATTTCACCGTAGAGGAAACCAAGGACTTGGCCAACACATTGAAATCGGGCCGTATGCCTGCTCCCGCCAAGATTGTTCAGGAGGAAGTGGTAGGACCTACGCTCGGTGCACAGTCCATCCAGCAGGGTGTGATCTCCTTCATCATCGCCTTCGTGCTGCTGATGATCTACATGGTAGCCATGTACGGTTTCATTCCCGGTATGGTAGCCAATGGCGCACTGCTCATCAACCTCTTCTTCACACTCGGTATTCTGACGTCGTTCCAAGCCGCCCTTACCATGTCGGGTATTGCCGGTATGGTGCTGTCGCTCGGTACGGCTGTGGATGCCAACGTGCTGATCTATGAGCGAACCAAGGAGGAACTCGCTGCCGGCAAGGGAGCCAAACAGGCTATGGCTGCCGGTTACAGCAACGCCTTCTCAGCTATCTTCGACTCCAACGTGACATCAGTCATCACCGGTGTCATCCTGCTCTGGTTTGGTAAGGGTCCCATCCAGGGATTTGCCACCACATGGATCATCGGTATCGTCTGCTCCTTCTTCTCCGCTGTCTATCTGACCCGTCTGCTCTATGAAAGCAAGATGAATCACGACAAGTGGCTCAACCTCTCCTTCACCACTTCCATCTCGAAGAACCTGATGCAGGGCACGCATTTCCACTTCATGGAGATGTACAAGAAGACCTTCACCATTGCAGGCATCGCTCTCGTGGTGTTCATCATCAGCTTCTTCACACGTGGTCTGAGCCGCAGCATCGACTTCACGGGTGGCCGCAACTATGTGGTGCGCTTCGAGAAGCCTATCCAGCCCGAGCAGGTGCGCGGCATCCTCGACCAGGCCTTCCCCGGCTGCACCAACAACGCCCTGGCTATCGGTACAGACGGAAAGACCATACGTATCGGAACCAACTACAAGATAGAGTCCTCCTCTCCCACCGTCGACGACGAGGCTGAGAACATGCTCTATACAGCATTGAAGAAGAACGGGCTGGTGAGCCAGAAGGACGTGCAGGCCTTCAAGAACCCCGATATTCGCGCAGGAGGTTCGATCATCAGCAGTGCAAAGGTAGGACCTTCGGTGGCAAGCTCCATCACTTGGTCGGCCATTGAGAGTGTGATCTTCGCACTCATCGCCATCTTCCTCTACATTCTGCTCCGCTTCCGTAACTGGGCATTCTCGGCCGGTTCCACTATCGCCCTGGCCTTTGATGCCGTGACGGTGATCGGCTTCTTCTCGCTGCTCTATGGCATCATGCCCTTCCCAATGGAAGTCGACCAGACGTTTATCGGTGCTGTGCTGACGGTGATCGGCTACTCCATCAACGATAAGGTGGTGGTGTTCGACCGAATACGTGAGAACCTGCGGTTGCATCCGAAACAGAATTACCGCGAGCTCTTCAACGACTCCATCAACCAGACGCTGGCTCGTACGATCAATACCTCAAGCTCTACATTGATTGTGTTGCTCTGCATTCTCTTCCTCGGTGGAGAGAGCATCCAGGCCTTCGCTTTCGCCATGACGCTTGGTGTCATCTTCGGTACGATTTCTTCTATATTCATCGCATCGCCCATTGCCTACCTGCTTTTGGGTCGCAAGGCACAGAAGAAAACCACAAAAGAATTGGCCACTGCATAAGACGCATCCCCTTTTAATATAATAATAGGTAAGGCGGCATTCTCACATGAGGTTGCCGCCTTTTTTGTACCCGCATCAATCATAGAAAACGCTCACCCGATCGGCTTTCCACGGCATGATGCTTCAAGTTGTCTCACCGTTACGCCCCGGTTACATTGATTTCGTGTTTGTCTATTGTTTCCTCCCTAACTTTGCATCTATTCATGGCCTGCCTGCTGCTCGTGTCAGACATAACATCATGCTCATGAAAATATGATCTTTCGCGCCACTTCCACTCCCGCGCATCATTACCTAAGCCATGTAATGATGTTGAACAGCTAACTCCAGCGCGAAAGATAGTAAAATTAGTTAAAAACTTTGGCAAGTGAGAAATAATGCTTATCTTTGCAAACAGAAAGATAACGAGTAGAATTTAAGGGGATTCCGACACAGCATCTGTCGGAATTCTTTTATTTTTTTGCCCGTGTTAACCAATTGTCAACTAAAACAGAAAACTTATGGCTTATATGTCACAGGAAGGCTACGACAAGCTCGTGGCTGAATTGAAAAGGCTCGAATCTGTCGAGCGCCCTAAGGCCTCTGCTGCCATCGCTGAAGCTGCCGACAAGGGCGACTTGAGTGAAAATTCAGAATATGACGCCGCCAAGGAAGCCCAATCGCATCTTGAGGCTCATATCAATGAACTGAAACTGACCATCGCCCACGCCAAGATCGTGGATATGTCCCGTTTGAGCACCGATGCCGTGCAAATTCTCTCTACGGTAGAGATGACCAATATGGGCAACAACGCCAAGATGAAATATACCATCGTCAGCGAGAGCGAAGCCAACCTGAAGCAAGGAAAGATTTCGATCAAGACTCCTATCGCACAGGGACTGCTCAACAAGAAAGTGGGCGACGTGGCCGAAATCAAGATTCCACGCGGAACCATCAAACTGCGCATCGACAAGATTTCCATTGCAGAATAAAAAGAAAGAAAAAGGCTTATGACACTATTCAGCAAGATTGCCGCTGGTGAGATTCCCAGTTTCAAATGTGCCGAAGACGACCGCTTCTATGCGTTCCTCGACATCAATCCCGTGAAGCAGGGACACACACTCGTTGTGCCCCGCAAGGAGATTGACTACATCTTTGATATGGACGATGCCGACTTGGCTGCCTTTGAGGTGTTTGCCAAGAAGGTGGCACGCGCCATCAAAGCGGCCTACCCCTGCAAGAAGGTGGCCGAAGTGGTGTTGGGACTGGAAGTGAACCATGCCCATATCCACCTTATCCCCATCGACAGCGAGGCCGACGTGGATCTGCATCACCACATCAAGCTCTCCGACGAGGAGATGAAAACCACTGCAGATAAAATCTTTGCAGAGTTCAAGAAACTGTAAGATAGTCGCTTGAGACCTCTCTCTTCTCTAAAAGAAAGAGAAAAAACACAGACGGGCCAGTTTGGATAGCCCGTCTGTGTTTTTTTATTTGAATATTCGAATAAAGTCAGGTCTTTGTTCACCATGCATGGGCATTATATAAATTGGTCTCCTTTTTTCATCTGTACCTCGTTGACGTATTTTCTGACGAGGGCCGAAGAATCCTCCTTCTTGCAGATGAGCAGCACATTGTCGTTTTCCACCACAATATAGCCGTCAAGTCCGTTGATGACGGCCATCTTTCCTTTTGGAATTTTCACCACATTGTTGCTGGCGTTATCGATAATCACGTCGGAGTCGATCACCACATTGTCGTCCTCGCTTCTGCGCATGGCCTCATAGATGCTGTGCCACGTACCCACGTCGGCCCACTCGAAATCACACTTCATCACGCAGATCTTGTCGCATTTCTCCAACAGCGTAAGGTCGAGCGGAAGGTTGGGATAGAGCGGGTAATGATCGGCCATATAGCTTTCCTCATCCTTCAAGGTCCAGTCGGGATGCTCCTTGGCGAAACCTTTCAGTTCATCAGGTAACAATGTAGAGAGATAAGACCACAATCCCTCAACACTGCTCATAAAAAGCCCCGTGTTCCAATAGAACTCGCCACTGCTCATAAACATCTTAGCAAATTCCCGCTCCGGTTTTTCCGTGAACGACTGCACCTTATAGATATTATGTTCCATGGGATCGCCCAACTGAATGTAGCCGTAGCCAGGCTCAGCCCGGGTGGGCTTCACCCCCAAAGCCATCACATAGTCGTTGTGGGCCACAAAGTCCAATCCTTCTTCAATCTCCTCACGGTAAGTGTCCTCGTCATGAATCATGTGGTCGGCCGGGGTAAACATCACTGTGGCACCGGCAGAGCAAGGTCTGTGAAGGATACGGTGGATCGCCCAAACAGCACTGGGAATCGTGTTTCGCTGGATGGGCTCATCGACGATATGGTCGTCGGTCACCTGCGGAAGCTGCTGTTTCACGATATCGACATATTCACGATTGGTATTGATATAGATATTTTCCTCAGGAAATATGCGCCCCATCCTGTCATAGGTTTGTTGCAGTTGGGTACGCCCCACACCGAAGAAGTCAACAAACTGTTTCGGGAAGCGTTCACGGCTGTAGGGCCATAGGCGTCGGCCCTTTCCGCCGGCAAGAATGACACAGTAGGAATTTTCTGTTTTATTCATAATATTGCAAAGATTAATTTCACCTCAAATGTACATATTAAAAATGAAATCCGCAAACATTTAATAATTTTTAGCCCGAGAAAAAATGCTGAGCGGTTTAAGGCAATCAGTTCAATAGAGGGCCGTCAAACAACTACGGCCTGCTGCCATGAAGATCATCATGTCGGCAAGCCGTAGTAAAGGGTATGAATGCAAACGACTACTTAATCACAGTCTGACCGCACCACACAGACACCTGCTTATCAGCTAAAGAAAGACGGAATTCACCCTCCTCAAGATGGCGTTTGCCGTCCCATCCCACGAAAGCCAGGTCGTCGACGGGAAGTCGCAGAGTGACGGTACGTGTCTCCTTGGGCTTGAGGCTAATCTTGTCGAAGGCACGCAACCGCCGTCCATCGGGGGTCACCGAGGCAACAAGGTCGCTGCTGTAGAGCAATACGCTCTCTTTGCCCTCGCACAAACCGGTGTTGGTGACATCGACGCTCACAGAAAGCGTGTCGCCAGGAAGAAAATGAGTTTTGTCCACACGCAGGTTCTCATACTGGTAAGCAGTGTAGCTCAGTCCGTAGCCAAAAGGCCACTGCTGGGTGATGCGTGCACTGTAGTCGTAGGCACCTTCCATGGTACCCACTTCCTCGCTCTTCTTGAAGTCGTAGTTGGCCAATGAGTTGATTTCTTTGGGGTAGGTGACGGGCAGTTTTCCGCTGAAGTTCTCACGTCCGGAGAGCAGCGCAGCTAAGGCATCGCCTCCATAGTTGCCGGGCAGGAAGATGTCGACCACGGCCTTTGCCTTAGGCACTATGTCGGCGACGATGCGCGGACGGCCTTCGTTGAGAATGAGGACTACCGGTTTGCCAGTAGCCTCAAGAGCGGTCACAAGGCTGCGCTGATTGGCTGAGAGTGTAAGGTCGGAGAGGTTGCCCGGTGTCTCAGTATAGGAGTTCTCACCGATGCAGGCAATGACAACATCGGCACTGTCGGCCGCGCGGACGGCCGAAGCGATATCGGGTTCGTTCTCTTCGTAGTACTTTCCCTTTTCGTTGTAGGTGACACCCTGGCGGAGCAGGATGTTATCTTTACCGTATTCATTGCACAGCGCCTCATAGATCGTATTGTACTGCGAGGCAAACTGATCGGTGAGATGTCCCTGCCAGGTGTAGCTCCATCCACCGTCAAGACAGCGCATCTGATTGGCATTGGGACCAGTGAGAAGGATGCGCTGGCCCTTCCGCAAAGGTAGAAGCCCCCCCTCATTCTTCAGCAGCACCATACTCTCCACAGCTCCTTGATAGGAGAGCCGGGCAAACTCCTTGCCGCCGAACTTAGGATAGTCTTTGAGCCTCTCCGTGGGGTGGTCGAAGAGTCCGAGGCGGTATTTCATTCTCAGAATACGGCGCACGGCATCGTCGATGCGGCTCATGGGGATGGCACCTTCACGGCCAAGTTCCTCAATGAGGTCTACGGCATCGGGGTTATAGGGTTCCATGATCATATCGATGCCGGCATTGATGGCAATGCGCAAGGCGTCTTTCTTATCCTTGGCCACGCATTCACGCTGCCACAGGTTGTTGATGTCGGCCCAGTCGGTGATGAGCATTCCGTCCCACCCTGTTTCCGTCTTGAGCCAGTCGGTGAGCAATGTTTTATTGGCATGCACAGGCACACCATTGACCGATGCCGAATTGACCATTACGCTCAGGGCACCCGCCTTCAGGGCTTCAAGAAAAGGCAAGAAGTGTTTCTCGCGCAAGTCTGACGGACTGATATAGGCCGGTGTGCGGTCTTTTCCCGTCCATGGCACGCCGTAGCCGAGGTAGTGTTTCATGCAGGCTGCAATGTGCAGGTCGTCGATATGGTTGGGATCGTCGCCTTGGAAACCGAGCACCATGGCCTTTCCCATCTCGGCATTGACGTAGCAGTCCTCGCCGAAGTTTTCCCAAATGCGTGGCCAGCGCGGGTCGCGTCCCAGGTCCACGGTGGGACTGTAGGTCCAGGGTACGCTCACAGCCCTCGTCTCATAGGCTGTGGCCTCAGCACAGGCGCGGGCGATGTCGCGGTTGAATGTGGCACCGACATTGATATTTTGAGGGAATAGCGTGCCGCCTTGAGTATACGTGGAACCATGGTTCTGGTCGAGACCAAACAGGCAAGGTATGCCGATGGTCTTCATCGAGCTTTTCTGGATGTCGCTGATGATTTCCTGCCATTGTGAAGCCGTTGGAGCCATGGTGTTTGGAGCGTTGAGGATAGAGCCTATCTGATAGCGGCTCAGCAGCGAGTCGGTGCGCGCCTTGTCGATATGAAACACGCCTTTGGCATCATTATGCCCAAAAAAATCAACGACAAGCTCCACCATCTGCCCAGCCTTCTGCCGTAAGGTGAGTTTGCTGAGCGTGCGCTCCACGCGCACCTCAAGCTCTTTGTCCTTGGGGGTTGCTGTTGCTTCATGGGTGCTTGCGCCGATGGCAAGGAGAATTATAAGAGAGAATAAAGCCTTCTTCATCATATATTGTATTCAATGCTTTTATGATAAAGACCTGCAAGAGCCCAAGGGTGGACTCCTGCAGGCCACGTGATATAATAAGATATGAAACTTAAAAGGATACTAAAGATATGTCATCCTATTGCACCGTCACGCGATCCACATAAAATCCGTGACCGCCCACCAGAAATCCTTCCTGGGCCTGTATAAGGTCGAGGGCCTCCTGGGTGAGTGTGTAGGTATAGGCTCCGCTTCCGGAGATGTCCATTTTCTCCGATCCCGGCAGCAGTGTCCACCAGCCTGTCATGAGCTGCATCTGATGGTATTCGGCCGAAGGCTCCGTGGAGTAGTAGACCTTGAACAGAGTCCCGGCTTTGAGCTGGGCGAAAACATCCTTACCAATGAGGTTGAAAGTCTTGTTGGGGTCGCCGTCGGGTTTGTCCCACGACACATAGTGATGTCCTTCCCAAAGCGTGCGCTCCGAAGAAATGGTGACCGTCTGGCTGGCGAGGATTCCATTAGCTGTATAGAAGGCCAGCTCCGCACCATCCTTTGTTTTTCCCGTAAGGGTGTATTCGCCCTCGGCGAGGTCTGGGCAGGTGAGTACGATCTCACCATTGTCCTGTTGTTCAAATTCGGTCACGGTCTTGTCGCCAATGGTGATCGACGCCACCTTGTCGAGATTGATGCCGGTCAGTGTCCATGCCGCGTTGGCGTTGGCGCGATTGGCCCCGGCCGTGACAAGTGCCTTGGAGGTCACCGTCACCTTGTCGGCTCCATAGCTCTTGCCGCTGTTGTCGATGAGCGAGATTCTATAAGTGGAATCCTGAAGATTTTCGGGCACAAGATATTGCAGTCTCTGACCGTCGTCGGTGGTTTCCAGTTCTATGTCTGTGACCTTCTGCCCACCAATGGCTACAGCCTTCACGTTGTTGAGATTACTGCCGTAGAGTGTGGCCACAGTGCCCTGGGCGACAATACGCTCAAAGCTCTTGGTCGTAGCAGCAGGATCGCCTTCCAATGGTTTCACCTTCACCAGTCCCTCGCGGCTGGTAGACTTTCCGGCCGTCGTGGTGGCAACGATTTTCAGGTCGTAAGTGCCGGCTTCAAGCTGCTGCTCTATTTCATTGCCCTCGGCCACTTTCACACCGTCGATATACCATGCGCAGGTGGTGTAGTCGGCGGGTGTCACCGTCAGCGACATGCTGAGCTTGCTGTCTCGGTTGAACTCGGCAAAGGTGGCCAGCTGGCCGTCAGCCCTGTCGGGAAACACGGGGTCGATGATGCGGGGATCATCGTTGGGCGAGGCCGTAGAGATAAGGTCGTCGTCGCTGCATGAGATGAGGGCCATGGATACTACGCCCATGGCAAGCAGCATGTAAGAATATATCTTTTTCATCATTATTACGGATTTTATTTGGATGGGTTATTTCTGCCGGTCCCACCATACTGGTGTGTGCCAATTGTCGGTGCCCCCCATACGGTCGAGCGCCTCGTCGTAGTTGGCCTTGTTGTAGGACGACTCAAGGACGGGATAACACAGTCTGACGGGGATTTCCTTTCCGCCGGTGAGATACTGTCCCCAGCCGTAATCAGCCGGTGACTTGAGTTGGGGATAGCCTGAGCGGCGCACATTGGCCCAGCACTCGGCGGGATTGGTGAGATGCAGAATCCAGGCCTGTGTATTGATCGACTCTTCTTTTTGGGCATCGGTATGGCCGATACCGTTCTTCTCCTTGTAGACATTGAACTCCTCGTCGCTGACGGCCTTGCAGCCGTAACGGTCGGAGAGCAGGCTCATGGCCTTGCGCACGCCTTGCCAGTAGAGGTCCTCAACGCTTCCCCGGCCAACATTCCAGCCCTTAAGTGTTGCCTCGGCCAAGAGGAAGTCTACCTCGGCCGATGTCATGATAATACCGGGATTGTCGGTCCTGAGGAAATTGTTGGCCAACTTCGGGCGCACTTCCCGGTTCAATGCCGGATTGATCTTGGAGTTGGACTTTGCCATTTCGGTGAGCAGGTCACTGGTGTATCCTGTGGGCCAAGCATCCCAGGAGTAGGCTCCGGGATCGCAGGGTTCAATCTTGATGCCCTTGCCGAGAATCTCATCGGTGAGGTCGATGCGGTTGTCGGTTCCGGTGGCGCTCATCAAGCCGTCGTAGTAGAAGCGGGCGATGCGATAGGTGCGGGGATCGCCGCTGTCCCTGAGCTTGTTGAAAAGCGTGGAGCAGATGTAGCTTGGGTTGTTGGCAGGGTCATTGCCGAAAAGCAGCTGCGAGAGCCGGTTGCCACGATAGTCGGAATAAGACTCCTGGCCGAAACTCATGGAGGTGGTCATATAGTTGATGCAGGCATCGTCGCCGGCCTCCTCAATGATTCCGCCATCGGCCTTGAGGGCTTTCTCAAATTCCGTGCGGGCCTTTGCGGGATCCACATTCGAGATGCGCATGGCAAAGCGCAGGCGGAGGGAGTTGGCAAGCTTCTTCCATTTTGCCAAATCACCATGATAGATGACGTCGCCGCTTACTTTGTCTTTAGATGCGTCGATGCTGATGACGGCGGAGTCGAGCTTGTTGAAGAAATCATCATAGATGTCTTTCTGCTTGTCATACTTGGCATTGGCAATTCCCTTGATGAAGCCGTAGCCGGCCTCGCTGTAGGGGCAGTCGCCATAGATATCGGTAATGACAGACATGAGATATACCCGGTAGACATTGGCCACAGCCTTGAGATTGGGCTTGTCGCCGGCATGCTCAATAGCGTCGACAATGTTTTTCACGGCCATGGGATAGAGCGAGGTCCAGATGCGGCTCATCTCGTTGTTGTCCACGGTGTGATGGCCGCCATAGTTGGTGGTATTCCAACAGCCCATGAGCTGCTGGTCGAAGGCATAGAGATAGTTGCGGTAGATCTCCACCATGCCCAAGTCGCCATAGGTCTGCAGCTCAGCAGTGGTGAGCTGTGCGTTGGGGTCTATAGACGGTGCCTTGGACGGATCGGTGTTGATGCTCGTCATGGTGTCGTCGCTGCTGCACGATACGGCGGCCAGCGAAACGACGGCAATCACCGCCATAGTGATATATTGATATATTTTTTTCATAATGGTTGTTGTTGATGGTCTATGAATGAGTCTAAAACTTTACATTGACATTGATACCATAGCTCTTGCGTGAAGGCAGTGAGCCGTATTCCAGTCCCATACCCGTCGTGTTGTTGTAGTTGGAGTCGGGATCGATGTCGGGGATATTCTTCCACACGATAAACGGATTACGGGCCACGAAGGACACGCTGAGACCTTTCACGAAGTTGTGCAGCCATGAGGCGGGCACCTGATACGACAGGGTGAGTTCACGGCATTTGACATAGGAGTTGTCGTAGATGAACATGGATGGCGCATTGCGGCACACGCTCATCCAGTAGTCCTCCGGATTGACATAGATGTCGTTGGGGCGATAGGTTCCGTCTCCATTGTCGATGACACCCGGGGCGATGAAGCCACCTGTCGGTTTCCATGTGTCGGCACCCTTCTTGATACCGGCAGCCTCGCGTGCTTCCTCAGAACGGTACCACTCGTCACGGCCCTGCAGGGTGGCTTTGGCCTTGCCGCTCTCATAGGCGGCACGTTCCGACATGGAGTAGAGATCCGCGCCCGCCTTGATGTCGAAGATGGCGTTGAGAGTGAGGTTCTTATAGGTCAGCGTCGTTGTCACACCGCCGGTCCAGTCCCAAGAGGCATTGCCCAGGACGTAGTTGCTCTTGTCGTATTCGGGCAGGCCGGTGGAAGGATCGATGAGCACCTGCCCGGCGGCGTTGCGCTTGAAGTCGGGACCGACGATGGAACCGAAGTTCTCGCCCACCTTGGCGGCCACCTGCACGTCGAGCCACGTGGCCTTCTCCAGTTCAAACATATCCATACCGTCAACAAGGCGCACGACCTTATTGCTGTTCTTCGAGAAGTTGAGATTCAAGTCCCAGGAGAAGTCGCGGGTCTGTATGGGGCGTGTGTTGAGGGTGATCTCTATACCTTTGTTGTCGATCTCTCCGGCATTGATCAGGCGGTAGGTGTAACCTGATGTCCACGAAGTGGCCATACCCATGATCTGGTTCTTACTCTTCTGAGCGTAATAAGTGATGTCGAGTCCGAGGCGGTTGTTGAGGAATTTCGTCTCCAGACCCATCTCAAAGGAGTTGGTTTTTGTCGGCTTGAGATCCTTGTTGGGGATGGTGCTGTTGTTGATATAGCCGATGGTGTAGCCGGGATAGGTGTATTTCGACTTGGTGTAGACGAGTCCGAGCTGATAAGGATCCGTGTCGCTACCCACCTGTGCCCACGACATGCGCAGTTTGCCGTAAGGCATCTTGTTGCCGGCATGCAGCAGCTCAGAGAATACAAATGAGCCCGAGAAGGAGGGATAGACATAGACGTTGTTGCCCGTGGGCAGTGTGGAGCTTTGGTCGCCGCGGAGCGTGGCGTCGAGATAGAGCATGTGTCGCCAGCCCAAGCTTGCGGATCCGAAGAGTGAGTTGATGCGCTTGCGGTAGCTTGAGGGCTCAATGCTGGTCTCGTTGAAGCTCGTGAGGTTCACCACGTCGCGGATCTGCATGTCCTGTGCCGTGGTCACCGTAGTTTGGTTGTTGACCTTGTAGATGTTTCCACCAACGGTGGCGTTGAAGTCAAAGTCGCCCCAGGTATTGTTATACAGGGCCAGGAGCTCGAAGTTGTACATGCGGTTGCGGAAACTGCTGGTCTGCAGGCGTCCGGCCTCAAAGCCCGGCGTAGTGGGTGCCTTGAAGTCGTTGAAGGTAAACCAGTTGAGATCGGCACCGAGCGTGGCCTGCAGGCGGAAGTGCCGGGTGATGTTCCATACACCCTTGCCCGTGAGACGGAAGATGTCCTTGTTCGAGTTGTTGTAGTTCTTATAAAGATCCCAATAGGGGTTGACATTGTAGGGATCCATACCGTTCCAGTTGGAATAGTCGCCATTCTCATCCTGATAGGTTCTCAGCCATGCCTGGTCATAAGTTGTGGCAAGGGTCATGAGATTCTTGCCTACGTTCGACTTGCTGTCGCCCAATGCAGGACGGTTCTTGACATACTCGCGGGTATAGTTGGCACTGAAGTCAAGGTCTACCTTACCCATCGTCGTATTGGCGCGCAGGTTGAAGATGTCGCGGCTCATGTTGGTCTTGGGCACGATGTCCTTGTTGCGCATATCGGTAAAGGTGAAGCGCAGCCCGGTCCTACCGTTGTTCATGCCCACGATGGCGGTGTTGGTAGCCGTGAGACCCGTGCGGAAGAATCCGGACACGTTGTCGGGAATGATGAGGTAGGGGCGCTCCACGCCATCGAAGTATTTGAGCATGTTGGAGCCGTCGGCTTTGGGACCCCAGCTCTTGTTGGTGTTCGACACGGCATCGATGCTGTATTTGCCATTGCTGCCCATACCATACACCTGTTGCGTGTTGTTCCATTTGGCCAACTGCGTGTCGAAGGTCAGCGAGCCGTTGTATTCCACGCTCATTTTGTCTTTGGCTGCCTTCTTCGTGGTGATAAGGATCACACCGTGGCTGGCACGGCTACCGTAAAGGGCGGAAGCGGCAGGCCCCTTGAGCACCGACATCGACTCGATATCATCAGGATTGATGCTCGATATTCCGTCGCCGAGGTCGAAGCCTCCGGCACTGCCGGCACTGCCGAAGTTGGTGTTGTCCAAAGGCACGCCGTCGACAACATAGAGCGGCTGGTTGTTGCCGGTCATCTCTGTGTTGCCACGCAGCACCACACGCGTGCTGCCGCTGGCACCACCCGCGGTCTGGCTCACTACCAGACCAGCCACCTTACCGGCCAGCGAGTTGATGACATTGGTTTCCTTGGCTTTTTTCAGTTCGTCGCCCTTCACTTCTCCCACACCGTAGCCCAGGGCCTTGCGGTCGCGCTTGATGCCGAGGGCGGTGACGACGACCTCGTCAAGCGTCTTCTTGTCCTCTTCCAGCACCACCGTCATACCGTCGGCGGCTTTCACGGTCTGAGGCTTGAAGCCTACGTAACTGATCTCAAGAAGGGTGCCCGGGCTCACGCGCAGCGTGAAATGGCCGTCGAAGTCGGTGACCGTGGCCTGGTCCTTGGTGCCTTTCACCCTTACGGTGGCTCCGATGACCGGCTCTGTGCCGTCGGTGACGGTGCCCGACACCGTCTGTACCTGGTCGGTGATGGTTGATGCCACCGACGCAACGGCTGGACGGGTAGCCATACATGGGGTCATGCTGAGCGCACAGAGACACGCCATGCAGGCTGCGTTTCGATTGATTTGTTTCATTGTTTGATAGGTATTGTTTAGTTGTTCTTGATTATTTTTCTGCCTTGATGCAACAGAATACCCTCGTGGACGGCATCTACACGCATCCCCGCAAGGTTGTACCAAGCCCCGTCGGCCTTGGCGGCGACCGGGTGACCCTTGACATCGGTGTAGACATTGTGCTGGTCTTTCTTCTGATAGATGCGCACATAGTCGATAAGCATCTTCGACTCATCGCCGGAGGCGGGCAAGGCTGTAACCGCATTGGGATCGGCTATTCCCGTGTAGTCGCCACCCACAGCGAGGTTGAATATGATGAAGTAAGGTTTGTGGAAATAAGCCGAGCGGCTGAAACCCTTCTTGATCGTCGCGGTAAAATATGGAGTGGCGTCGTTGTCGACATAGAACTTCAGATAATCGTCGTTCCAAACAGCTGTAAAAATATGGTAACCGTCGGTGAGATCCTGTGCCACGGCGACATTGCCCGGCGAAAACTGCTGGTGCCCGGCAATGTTCTCTCCCCAATGGATGGTTCCGGCCACCGTGCGATCAGCGGAGCCATTGGCCAAAGCATCCTTCATACCCATTTCCATGATGTCGATCTCACCACACTTGGGCCAATCCACTGAGTCGAAGTCCTCGCCCATCATCCAGAAAGCGGGCCACAGTCCGTTGGCCAGTTTGGGCAGTTTGATGCGGGCCTCAATCTTGCCGTGGGCAAACGAGACCTTATGCTCACTGTTGACTCGTCCTGAAGTGAACGATTTGCCGCCGTAGTTCTCCCTTCGCGCCGTGAGTACGAGGTTGCCGTCGGCAATCGTCACGTTTTCCGGGCGCGCGGTGTAGGCCTCAAGCTCATTGTTGTAAGGACTGTTGGTGGCTTCAACATTCCAGTTGATGCCGAGGGTGTTGGTGTCGAATTCGTCGCTCCACACCAATTCATAGTCTTGCGCGCTGGCAGTCATGCCCAATAGAAGCACGAAGACAATGCTGAAAGTCTGTTTTAAGTTCATCTGTTTTTGGTTTTTTCCGGCTGCAAAGATAGATCGGAAAAGGCCAAAGAAGGGTTTGAATGCTGACAGAACAAGGTTTGAATGCTGACAAAACTTACTGAACCACCGCCCATTACGGCAAAAGATACAGATAACAACCATGAGGGGACAGCCCGTTGTGGCTGTCCCCTCATGGTGAAGGCCTACTTGCAGAATTTGCTGGGCACCGTACCGAAATGTTTCTTGAAGACGGTACTGAAATATTTGACATTAGCAAATCCCGTCTTTATCGAAACGTCGAGCACGGAATTCCCGTCCTTCAGCAGCGCCGCAGCCCGTTCCAGCCTCAGCAGCCGGATGAAGTCTTGCGGCGACTGCCCGGTCAATGTCTTCAGCCGCCCATAGAACAGCGTTCGGCTCATGGCCATTTCCTGGCACAGCCGATCGATGGTGAAGTCCGTGTCGCTGAGATTCTCCATGACGAGTCTTGTGGCCTTGTCCACAAAAGCCTGGTCTTCGGCATTCATCTCCGCGCTTCCGGTGCTGCCCGTCACGGTGCCGTCTGTATTTTCTCTTGAATGAGCCACAGCCTCCGGCACCTCTTCGCCGTCGGCTTTCTGGGCCAGTCTGAGGCTACGGCCGAGGTAGTACTTGCTCAGTCGGCGCCGGTTGGCAAGGATGGTCTCAATCTTCGACTCAAGTATTTCGGTATCGAAAGGCTTTGCTATATAGTCGTCGGCTCCCTTATGCAGACCGTCGATCATAAACTCCCTGGTGCTTTTTGCCGTGAGCAGGATCACGGGGAGCCATGACGTGTCTTCATTGTCCTTGATGCGCCGGCAAAGTTCGTCGCCCTGCAGGCCGGGCATCATGATGTCGGATACAACGATGTCGCATTCGCCGTGGCTGAGGTATTGCAGGGCCTCGTTGCCGTCGGAGACCGCCACAACGTGGTATTTCCTGCCAAAGGCCATGCTCATGTATTGTCGCAGGTCGCTATTGTCGTCGACAAAGAGCAGTGTATCCTTGCTCTCACCCTCATTCTGGGGTTGGAGCGTGGCCTGCTGGTGTTCGGGCAGGGGCAGAACGAGGGTGAAGGTGCTGCCCCTGCCCTCCTCGCTTTCCCACCTCAGCTCTCCGCCGATCCGTCCGACAAGGTCGCGCGTGATGTTCAGTCCCAGTCCGTAGCCTTTCCCTTGGGCTGCGTTGGTGGCGCGATAAAAGGCCGCGAAGAGTCGGCTGCGCTCCTCACGGGGTATACCCATGCCCGTGTCGGCGACATCGAGATAGACGTGACGACGGCCGGCATGGGCCCGCAGGACGATCGTGCCGCCCGATGGAGTGTACTTGATGGCGTTGGAGATGAGATTTTCAAAAACAATGGCCAGGATAGTAGTGTCGGAGATAAACGACAGCTTTCCCGAGGGAGTTTCAGTCTTCAGTTCTATCCCTTTGTCCTGCGCCACGATCATAAACTTTCTTGCCAGCGACTGCATGTATGCCGTGGCATCGAGCAGCTGAGGATGGAAGTCGTGTCCTCTCATGCTGGCTTTCTGGAAGTCGAGGAGCTGGGTGATCATCGCCATGAGCCTGTTGCCGTTCTCTATGGCCATGTCGAGAAACTGGCGGCTGCGCGGACTCATGCCGCTGTCGGCGGCGATGTCCTTCAGTGGAGCGAGCACCAGGGTGAGGGGTGTCCGCACGTTGTGGGCCGTATTGACGAAGAAGTTGATCTTCTCCTGGTCGTAGTGCTGCCGCAAGCGGTTACGGTAATAGTTCCAGCCCATGTAGACGAGCCACAACAGTAGTGCCGTATAGACCATCCATGCCCAGAGGGTGTTCCACCAGGGTTGGGCTATAGTGATGGGAAGCGAGACTTCTCCCAACGACTGGTGGGTGCTCTTGCTGAGACTCTTCACACGCAGCACATAGTTGCCCGGGGGCAGATTGGCAAAACGCGCGGTCTGCTGACTGATGGGCGGGCTCCACTGCCTGTCGAAGCCCTCAAGATAGCACTGGTATACGATGTCGTTCTGATAGCGGTAGTTGATGCTTTCGAAATGTACCACCAGGCTGTTTTCACCGTGGCTTAATGTCAGCTTCCCCCGATGCCTCATCCGGTAGAGTCTCTTGTGCCAGGTGCTGTCGGCCTCCACGCCCTCCACGTCGATATCCGTTATCCTCGGTGGGGCTTTGTAGGATATGGCTGCGGCTTGCATGGGAGAGATGATGACGGCGCCTTGGTTGCTGCCGAAGATAAGCCGGCCGTCGTGGAGGGCGGCGGCAGCCTGCCGCTTATATTCTCCTTCCAGACCTTTCATGTAGTTGATGTTGACGATGGCTGTGCCCTGCAGGCAGGCCAGCCCGCGGTCGGTACCCATCCACAGATGGTGGTGACTGTCCCAAACGAGCGACGACACCACATCGGAGGGCAACCCTTGAGCCGTCGTCGTGTTGCTCACCCGCCGGCTGCGCAGGTCGTAGTGATAGATGCCTCCGCCGTCGGTGGCTATCCACAGCCTGCTGTTTCCGTCGAAGGTCATGGAGTTGATGAAGTAGTTGTAGTCTACGCCGCTGAACTCTTCGGGATAGAAGAAGCGGACGACCCGCGAGGTGGCGGCATTGATGAGATAGGCACCATGAGTGGTCCCCACTGCCACGGAAGTATGGTCGGGCGACTCTATGATACACTGCACCTCCTTAATGGGGTATTCCCTACGACCCGAAGGAGAGACACAGACCAGCGGGCCGTCGAGACACCCGATCCACATGTTGCCATGACTGTCGGTGAGCAGACTGTAGACATAGTTGGTACGCAGATTACCCAACGAGGTGGCATAGGCCAGCCGACTGCTTCCGTCGGGCTTCACGGCATAGATGCCGTCGCCGTAGGTGGCGGCATACAGGATGCCGTCGGATTCGGCCAGACTCAGCACCACCTTATTATATAAGGTATGGGTCCACGAGCGCAGTCGGAGGTCGAAGATGCTCACGCCACGGTCGGTGGCATACCACAGATGGCCGCTACGGTCGGAGAGGATATAGTTGACACCGTTGTTGATGAGACTCTGCCCGTTGAGATACTCATGCCTGACAAAAACCGGATCCTGCCCGACAGGAATGGCAAGGTCTACACCGCCCGAATAGGTAGTGACCCACAGATTGCCCCAGCTGTCACGCAGAAGACTGTAGACTCCGTTGCCCTGAAGACTCTCCGAAGGGCGGCCGTCGGTGTTGAGGGTGAGGGCTGTCTGGTGGGTTGACTCACTGTAGCTGTAGACGCCTGCGCCATCGATACCGAAGAGCAGCGTGGAGGCGTCCCAAGGCAGAATGGCACGTACGGGCATCAGCGGCAGGCTCAACCCAGGTTGGGGCACAGGCGCGAAGGTGCGGTCGTCGACAGCCACGACACCGTCGTGGAAGGTGCCCAGCCACAACCTATGGGCCATAGCGTCGTCGTAGGAGCACTGCACCGACCTCAATGGCGAAACCCTCCTCATCTTGCCCTGCCGCGCAAGATAGGTCGCGTCGGAAGCCCCAATGAGAATGCCGCTGCCTGTCGGTCCCACATGATTGATATAATGGCCTTTGAGCATCAGTCTCACCCTTCCCCGTCCGTCGATATGACAAACGCCACGGTCGAGGGCTGCCCATAATCCTTCACTGCCGTCGGAACATACTTCGTTAAGGACAATGGGGCCGCCCAGGGCCGCCACCAGATCGTGAACCAGGGCAAAACGGTCGGTCACAGGACTGAAAGCGTAGATGTGCCCTTTGTTGTCGTAGGCCATGAGGATGCCGCGCGAGGCTTTGAAAAGTTTGATCACCATGCCGCTGACATCACTGTATTGGCGCTGGCGGGGCAGACGATAGCTTTTCACCGTGACCCCGTTGTAACGGTCTACGCCGAGCTTGGTGGAAATCCACATCGCTCCGTCGCTACCTTCTACAGTAGAATAGGCGCGCGAACTCGATAAGCCCTGATCGGTATTGAGATTCGACGTGAGAAAGAGATGACGGACGGCAGATTCCAAAGGCTGGCTCCAACCATCCATCATAAAGATGGCTGCCAACAACGCCACCAAAAGACGACGCAGAATACAGTTGCGGTGTAAATCATTCTTTTCCATTGCTGCTGATCAAACCTCTGAATGCACAGGGATATTTCACCATTGTTGTCTTTATATATTCGTTCTACTTGCAAACTTACATATTTTTTACCAATAAAACAAGAGAAAGCATGGAGAATAAAACGAGACCGGCTGAACTCCTCCCCTCCACAACCACAAGGGGGGCCGGCTGCGCCCCTAAAGATCCTCTTTGGGAAATGTTCCCGATCTTCTCAAATATTCAAAATCTGCGTAATTGGCGGTATCTGCGAGTCTTATCGATTTACTCTCCCGCTGATGGCGCAGAAGAACAGCAGGTATAGTATCTTTATAAAGTCTGCGTGATTGGGGCTCAGCGGATAGTTTCCGTGGATGGCGGTGAGAGGAATCCGAGATAGCTTGTATGTGATATCGCCAATGTGTCACCCTTCCATTCCAAAGGAATAGTGTCACCCAGTCACAAAAAGGAAAAGTGTCCCCCCCTGCCATCCCAAAAGACAAGGAAAATAGTTACTATGTTTGCAACCGCAAACCGGGCGA
>SAMEA3663095__coassemble_967_pt1 | contig 30498 bp, 26 predicted proteins | sample SAMEA3663095__metabat2_low_PE_016 | metagenome-assembled genome bin SAMEA3663095 (sample SAMEA3663095) | pig gut metagenome | biome: pig gut; feature: pig-associated habitat; material: faeces | place: France | collected 2012
TGGGTCTGGTGGCGGCGCAGCAGCGTGCGTATGCTGCTGATGGCCTGTCGAGGGCGGTTGAACATTTGGTCGAGCATGGCCTTGGAGAAGTCGCGCAGCAGGGGACTGATGCGCTGGCTGTCGGCGGCGTAGAGGTCGGCCAGCTCAAACCATCGGCTCTCGTTGAGGTAAGTCCCCGCGAGGCTGTCGGCGTTCTGCGCCGTGAGGGGTGCTGCGTTCAGGAGGAGAACCGTGATAAAAAAGAAGAGCCGTCTCATACCCGTTACTCGCCATCCTTCACGTTGTAGGCCAACGCGTATGCCTTGATTTGCTTCACCATGGCCAGGAGACCGTTGCTGCGCGTGGGCGACAGATGCTCGCGCAGTCCTATCCTGTCGATGAAGTAGAGGTCGGCGTCGAGGATCTCCTTGGGTGTGTGTCCGCTGATGACGCGGATGAGCAGCGCGATGATGCCCTTCACGATGAGTGCGTCGCTGTCGGCGGTGAAGAAGAGCTTGCCGCCGCGCTCGTCGCATTGCAGCCACACGCGGCTTTGGCAGCCGTCGATGAGGTTTTGCTCGGTCTTGTATTTCTCGTTGAGCTCATCCAGGTCGTTGCCTAAGTCGATGAGCATCTGGTATTTGTCCATCCAGTCGGTGAGGTCGGAAAACTCCTCTATCACCTCATCTTGTGCTTCGTTGATAGTCATATCCGTATTGTTTTATTGATTTTCTGATTCCTGGTCCTTTACGATCTTGAAGAGTTTGTCGCTGGGGCGTATCTTGCCCGTTACCTTTATGGAGACGCGGGTGCCCTTCTGAGCGGTAGTCACAGCTCCATGGTCGTCGTGGATCTCGTCGGCGGTGACGTACATCACGCCTGTGGTAGGACCGGTGATGAGCATCTTGTCGCCCACGCTGAACTCCGAAGCCTCGCAGGTGAACTCAGCCACGCCGAGGCGGGAGAAGTATTTCACGCCGCGCCCCACGTAGACCTTCCTCTCCGTAGCCACGGATCCGTAGTGCTTGTTCCATTCGCCCATCTTCTGCCCCAAGTAGTAGCCGTCCCAGAAACCACGGTTGAACACCGTGGCGAGGCGCTCGTCCCACTCGTTCTTCTTTTCTTCGGTGAAAGTGCCGTCGAGCACGCTCTGTATGGCCTCCTTGTAGCAGCTCACCACCGTGTAGACATATTCGGGGCCACGGGCGCGCCCCTCAATTTTGAACACCCTCACGCCGGACTTCATCATCTTGTCGATGAAGCGCACGGTCTTGAGATCCTTGGGACTCATGATGTATTTGTTGTCGATGTCGAGCTGGTTGCCCGTCTCGTCGTCGGTCACGGTGTAGGAGCGGCGGCAGATCTGCGTACACTCCCCACGGTTGGCAGATCGGTTGGCAGCGTGCAGACTCATATAGCATTTGCCGCTCACGGCCATGCAGAGTGCTCCGTGGCAGAACATTTCTATGCGCACGAGGTTGCCGCTGGGGCCGGTGATGTGCTGCTGTTCGATCTGCTCATGAATGTAGGCCACCTGATCCATGTTGAGCTCGCGCGCCAGCACCACCACGTCGGCAAACTGGGCGTAAAACTTCAAGGCCTCGACGTTGCCAATATTGAGCTGCGTGGAGAGGTGCATCTCCACTCCCTTCTCGCGGCAGTAGTTCATCACCGCCACATCCGAGGCGATGACGGCAGAGATGCCGGCTTCTGCGGCGGCATCGATGATGCGGCGCATGTCGGGCAGGTCACTGTCGTAGATGAGGGTGTTCACCGTGAGGTAGGTTTTCACACCCTGCTCATTGCAAGTCTGGGCGATTTCGCGCAAATCCTCGATATTGAAGTGGTTGGCACTGTGGGAGCGCATATTGAGTTGCCCGATACCGAAATACACGGAGTCGGCACCGGCCTGCAGCGCTGCGGCCAACGACTCGCGTGAACCCACGGGAGCCATGATTTCAAAGTCTTTTCTTTCCATAGTCATTGCCGTTGACGGATGGTTGTCCATCACTAATCAGTTTTCACTGTAGTAGGAGGTGCAGCGTCTCGCTGCACGTTCTCACACGGCGTCTCGCCGCACGTTCTCGCACAGCGGGACGCCGTGCCTCCTACTTGTCGCTGCAAAGTTACTAAAAAGTTGGGAGTTGGAAGATGGTTGTAGTTAGGAATTAGGAATACAATGAATCGTTTTAACCCGCATGAGACTGAAAGGCTGATTTGAAATCGGATAATCAACAGGTACATTCATTGTGTCCTACTGCATTTTGCCATATTCAATTTCCTTGTTCAGGAAATCGTATACATAGCCTGGAGCTTGGAAGTAGAGGCCGGAACGGGGATCGGAAAGCTTCTCGTAAGTTTCTGAATTGTAGAGCGTGTCCAATGCGTCAGACATTGATAGATTGAGACGCAACATAAGCATGACCACTAAGTCACGTGTCATGCCTTCTAACATATAGTCAAAGTCTGTCATAGCTTTTTCAAGTATTTTATTGCTTTCTCCGTACCAAAAAAATATTGAAAGGTAATGCCCCTCATGTACTTCAAGTTTTCTTAAAAAGTCTCCAATGGTATTTCCTTGTTAAGATATTTGCGGACTTGAAGTCCAACCTTGTCATTGGCTATTGGTCCGATAACGACATCATAGTCATGAACACTATAGCCGTTGGCGGATTGCCTGTTGGCGAAAACAAACTTAGCCCATTCCCTTGTATAACCATAGAATTCCTTTGCTTTCAAGGTGCCATCGTTAAGTAGCCTTTCATCAAAATCATAGATGTTGATGATTGGTTCTCCGCCAATTTGAAAGGCCTTATATTCCGCCAACCTCTGTGCCTGTAGCTTGTCAGCACTGAGGTAGAAACCACGCCCGAAGTCCTTGTTCGGCTTGGACATGGCAAGTTCTATCTCCGTTATATCGACCGTTGAGCCATGATAAAGGATCATGTCAGCGCCCCTCCTTGGCGATGGCAATATGCGGTGAGATCGTCGATTGCATCCTTAAAACTCAACGTGTGCATAACATCATAAAACTTGTCAAGCATTTCGATACCCTTGAATCGCTTCAGATAGTGATAGGCCTCCTTATTAGAAAGCCCGTGCTTCCTACCGAACTCACTGATGACAGCAATAACATATTCTATTTTGTCGCTGATATCGATATTGTCCATAGTCTTCCTATTTTTCTACAAAAATAGCATTTAATCTTTAAAGTTCCAAATGGCTTAAAGAAAAACAGATCTTTTCGAGTGCGCCTCTTTTCGATAAGCCAAATGAGCAGGACTAACTCAAATAGAATATTTCTCCGGAGCCGTAGCAGCGGTGATGCTCATGGTCGTAGATGACGCAGAACTGTCCGGGCGCCACTCCATGCACAGGTTTGTCGGCATGCACCGTGGCACTGCCATCATCGTGCAATTCGAGTGTGGCGGGAAGATATTCCGGAGTGTGGCGAATCTTGAAGGTAATGCGCAATCCGCCTGTTGTCTGTGGCGTGTGGTCGTCGGGCTGTGGCGGCAGTGTGAGCCAGTGGAGGTCGTGGATAGGAATATCCTGCATGTAGGCTGTTTGCGGGTCATAGCCATGACTGACGTAGAGAATGTTGCGCTCCACATCCTTCTTCACCACAAACCACGGGCCGCCGCCCAGTCCGAGTCCCTTGCGCTGGCCTATGGTGTGGAACCAGTGTCCCTTGTGCTCGCCTATTTTCTTGCCGGTCTCCAATTCAATGACATCGCCCGTCTGCTCGCCCACATACCGTCGCACATACTCATCGTAGTCGATTTGTCCGAGAAAACAGATACCCTGCGAATCCTTACGGCGTGCATTGACAAGATGCTCACGCTCAGCAATCTCTCTCACCTCCTCTTTCATATAGTGGCCGATAGGGAAGAAAGCCTTGCGCAGTTGCCAATCGTAGATCTGAGCCAGGAAGTCGGTCTGGTCTTTCACGGGATCGGGCGAGGTACAGAGCCATTTGTTGTTGCCATCCCACTCAGTCTGTGCGTAATGGCCGGTGGCAATGAGGTCGTAGTCGTGGCCCATTTTCTCGTCGAAGGCACCAAACTTGATAAGCCGGTTGCACATCACATCGGGGTTGGGCGTGAATCCTGCCTTCACCTTCTCCATGGTGTAGCGCGTCACCTGGCTCCAGTATTCCTTGTGGCAGTCCACCACCTGCAGCTTGCAGCCAAAGCGATGAGCTACAGCGGTGGCCATCTCCATGTCTTCCTCCGACGTACAGTCCCAAGACTCTTTCTCCTCGGGCCCTATCATGATATAAAAACAATCGGGATGCAGGCCCTGGCGTGCCAGCTCGTAGACCACCACGCTGCTGTCTACGCCGCCCGAGAGCAGCACGGCTATTCGTTTATTGTTGAGTTTTTCCATTTCGTGTAATAAAGAACTCATGAGGCTTGTTGCAGCCTCATATAGTTTGATAGGTTTGCTTAACTTTATGGGCGTGGGGCTTCCTGAAGTTTCTTGAGGAAAAATTCGCGGAAATCGCTCCATTTGTAGTAGGGACCTGAGACTGCGGTTAAATCGGGAAGCACCGCCTCATCCTCGTTGAGCAGCAGCTTGAACAAGATGGGAGCCCCGGCTTTATCCCTATAAAAGATGAACTGCAAATTGCAGCCCATGGGATAAATCTTATAGTTGATCCAATCCTCATCATCAAGTTGTTCCAAGCCGGAACGCGGGGTGCCATAGCCATTTACATTGAGCAGACACGTCAGTGGCATCACGTCGCTCTCATGGGCAAACCGCATCGTCGCTCCCGGATGACCAAGCTGAATGCATGAGTCGGCCGTTTGAATAATGTTGCGCAGCAGATTGGATTGCACATACATGCCTTTGCCCTCATTGAGCTCGTTGGGACCGTAGAAACTGTACCAATAAGCATTGTTGACCTGCCAATAGTTGTACAACTCGTCGAAAGTGAAGATGTCGTACATAGAGAATTGCTTTCTCAACTCCGTACTCTGTATGTTACAGGCCAAGGAGCACAGTCTCTCACCGAGTTCCGCAGGATCAATGACATATCTGACATAGTCGCTGTCGTTGAAGATTACGGTCATCAGATGACTGAACTTCACATGATTTTTCATGAATTCCTTATAAGCCTTGATGGCCTTGTCGTTGCGCGCTCCCTTGATATAAGGTGAGTGTTCATCGTTCATATAGTACATGTCGTGCATCGACGCGTCATGGCGAATCTGAAGTTGCGGATTCATGGAGATGAGCTGTTGCATCTCGTTCTCCATCGAGAGGATGCAGCGGATGACAACGGTCGACTTGGCATCAATATTGGTCCTTCCCTTGAACACTTCGGGGAAGCGCTCCATCATTCTCCGTGCGATGTCGCGATGCTGCTCGGCCCCCAAAAGCGTGAGCTCGCCGAGGCGTCCCTGTGCCTCGTTGCGAAGGAGGGTAACCTTGCGCAGCACTTCCTTTCCTACAGGAGTGAGTTTTCCCAAGGAGTCTGCACGGTGCAGCGTATGGTAGGGCATGTCATAATCCTTGGGATCAATGAGGAATCTGCTGCCGTGACGTCCATAATGACTGATATAAAAAGGAGTATAGCCCGCCGGTGCCTTTGTCAACTGCTTCGTAGGACCATAATATGCCTTGTAGTTGGATGCGGCAAGGCTGATGTCGCTCTTGATTTCCATGCGGCTCAATTGTGCCGACATATTGCCCGAAAGAAAGAGCAGGCTCAGGGCAATCAATATTTTTCTCATAGCGAAAAGCTTATTTTGGATGATTGTCAATGACAAAAAACGCACTTATTATGCTTTGTATTACTGCAAATATACGATTTTTCGTCTCTTCCCGCAAATTTCTTTATGTATATTTTGTTACAGACTATCTTTATTCCAATATTTTTTGTAACTTTACGGCATTAAAGATAAAGGCTATGACGAAGTACAAAGCCTAAAACTATTCAACAATAAAGATTGCGGAATTAGTCTGCAACGACAACATTTAAACAAGCAATTTCTCATTCAGCAGATCATGACTATCGTCAGACACACCGCAGCTTCGTCAATATGCCTACAGAATGAAACAGGAACAGAAAACAAAAAACTAAATTATGAAGAAAAAGGCCTTTATACTCACCGCACTGCTGTCGACGCTCTGCTTCACAGCCACTCATGCCCAAAAGCGCGCTTTCACCATTCCGGATGCTTATCGACTGAAAACAGCCATTAGTCCAGTTGTTTCCATCAAGGGACAGCTGGCCTACTACGTGAGCGCTTCCGACCTGAAGACTCAGAAAAGCTCTGTTGCCATCTACCTCGACGGCCAGCCGCTGAAGGACGCCAACGGCTATGCGCCGCAGTGGAGTTCCGACGGAAATAAACTCTACTACACAGCTTCTACCGAAAATGGCCCACAGGTATTCTGCTACAACATGCAAATGCGGCAGACACAACAGCTCACCCATTATGCTCTTGGCACTCAAGGTGCCGTGGTCTCACCCGACGGCAACCTCATCGCCTTTGCCGCTGAGGTGTGGCCCGCTATCGGTGGGGCCAACGGAAAGGCAAATGCCGAAGCTAATGAACGGAAAGCAAAGGCTCCCGTACAAGCCCATATGGCCGACAAACTTCTCTTCCGGCACTGGACCGACTATACCGATGGAAAATACTGGCACATCATCATCTACAACATTGCCAAAGACACCTATACAGATGTCACGCCAGGAGAATTTCATTCTCCCACATTCTCGCCATCGGGTCCCGAAGGATTCACTTTCAGTCCCGACTCTAAGGAACTCTGCTATCTCTCCAACCACGATCCGCATCCAGAGGCTTCGACCAATGCCGACCTCTGGACTGTCCCTGTCGAAGGAGGAACGGCCCGCAACCTTACTGCCGACAACAAAGCGTGGGACGGCAGCCCGCAATACAGTCCCGACGGCCGATACATTGCCTACCGATACCAAACCATCCCCGGTTACGAGAGCGACCGTTTCCGGCTGGCCATCATCGACCGCGCAACTGGGCAGAAGACAGTCCTCACTGAGCACTTCGACAATTGGGTCGACAATTTTAAGTGGAGCAACGATTCAAAGGCTATCTATTTTCTCGGCGAAGTGCGCGGATATGAACCTCTCTACAAGGTTACGCTGAAAACTAAGAAAATAGAGACTGTCATTCCGCAACGTGCCATCAGTTCGTTTGACTTCGACAACAAAGGCAACTTCTATTACACCTATTCCACAACAGGCAAGCCTACTGCTATCTACAAGGCTACGCCTTCACGCAGAGGCCTCAACGAACAACAGCTCACTCACTTCAACGATGCTTTTGAGCAGGAAGTGGATCTTCGGCCGTCGGAGGAGCTTTGGGTAGAAGGCGCCAATGGTGACAGCGTAGAGGTGTTCATCGTGAAGCCTCACGGATTTGAGCCTGGAAAGAAATATCCATTGGTCATCAATGTCCATGGTGGGCCACAGATGCAATGGATGAACTCTTACCGTGCAGACTGGCAGGTATATCCCGGTGCCGGTTACATCGTGGCCTATCCCAATCCCCATGGTTCTACGGGATACGGACAACAGTTCTGCCGCGACATCAGCAGTGACTGGGGTGGAAAGCCCTTCGTCGACGTGATGAAAGTGACCGACGCGCTGGCCCGTCTCGACTATGTAGACTCTACACGCATGGCCGCCATGGGATGGAGCTACGGTGGCTTCTTCATGAACTGGCTCCAAGGTCACACCAAACGCTTCAAGTGCCTTGCCTCTATGATGGGACTCTACGACATGCCGTCAATGTGGGGCACCACAGAGGAACTTTGGTTCCCCAACTTCGAAATGGAAGGACAGCCTTGGAATTCAGATCTCTATCAGAAGTGGAGCCCGTCTAACTATGTGAAGAACTTTGCCACGCCCACACTCATCATCACCGGTGAGCGCGACTACCGCGTGTCCTACACACAGAGTCTGCAATATTTCTCCACGCTCCAGACACTCGGCATCCCCAGCCGTCTCATCGTCTTCAAAAACGATGGTCACTGGCCCAGCACACTCCGTTCCATGCCTCTCTACTACAATGCCCATTTGGAGTGGTTCCACAAATATTTAGGCGGGTCACCTGCACCATGGAAGAGCGAGGACATGGTGAACGGCACGATGAATTATTGATTCCCATTAATAAGCAAACATACTATGAGTAAAGGAAAGAAAGCTGGAAAACGCCTGTCAAAGAAACAGCTCGGCGAGGAGCTCGAGAACTTGTTCTCTTCACAACCTGGCAAGGCGTTTACATTTAAAGAGATATTCAAGACTCTCCATCTCAACACCCATCCCTTGAAGATGCTGGCCATCGATATTATAGAAGAGATGGAATGGGACGACTTTATCTCAAAGACTGGAGAAAACACTTTCCAGCTCAACACCAAGGGACAAGTGCAGGAAGGAACCTTCGTGCGCAAGTCCAACGGTAAGAACTCTTTCATGCCCGACGGTGGCGACAAGCCCATCTTCGTTTCGGAGCGCAACTCTATGGGAGCCCTCAACGGTGACCGCGTGAAAGTAAGCCTCATGGCACGCCGGCAGAAGCACATCAAGGAGGCACAAGTCATCGAGATTCTTCACAGGGCAAAAAACCAGTTTGTAGGCCGACTCAAGGTAGACCGGGAGCTGGCCTATCTCGTCACTCCCGACAATCTTTTTGTCCATGATATCCTCATTCCCAAGCGCAAGCTGAAAGGCGGCAAGACCGATGACCGCGCTGTGGTGAAGGTCACTCAGTGGCCCGATGCCGATCATAAGAACATCATTGGTGAGGTGGTCGACATCCTCGGCCCAGCAGGAAACAACGACACGGAGATGAACGCCATTCTTGCCCAATATCAGCTGCCTTATAAATATCCTGAGGCCGTGGAAAAGGCGGCCGACAAAATCACCGGGGAAATCACCAAAGAAGATGAGGCCGAACGCATCGACATGCGCGGGGTGTGGACCTGCACCATCGACCCGAAGGACGCTAAGGACTTCGACGATGCCCTCTCGGTACGCCGTCTGCCCAGTGGGCTCTACGAGGTAGGTGTCCACATTGCCGACGTGAGCCACTATGTGAAGGAAGGCGACATCATTGACCGCGAAGCCGAAAAACGTGCTACGAGCGTTTATCTCGTCGACCGTACCATCCCCATGCTGCCTGAGCGGCTCTGCAACTTTGTCTGCTCGCTGCGGCCCGATGAGGATAAGCTCACCTACAGCGTCATTTTCGAAATGAACGAAGAGGCCGAGGTGAAATCCTTTCGCATCGCCCACACCATCATCCGCTCCAACCGCCGCTTCTGCTATGAGGAGGCCCAGCAAATATTAGAGGACAACGGCGTCATAGACGGACAGGGAGAACCGGCCAAAGCCGTCGGCGGCAAGTATAAGGACGAGTACGGCTGGGAGATCTGCACGCTCGACCGGCTGGCCAAGCTTCTGCGCAAGGAGCGCTTCAAGAACGGATCTGTGAAATTCGACTCGGAAGAGCTCCACTTCGATGTCGATGAGAAGGGGCACCCCGTGCGCTGCTACTACAAGCGCTCGAAGGACGCCAACAAACTTGTGGAGGAATTCATGCTCTTAGCCAACCGCACCGTGGCCGAGAGCGTGGGCAAGGTAAAGAAAGGACGCAAGCCCAAGACCTTCCCCTACCGCATTCACGAGAATCCCGACCCACAGAAGATGGAGACGCTCAGAGCCTTTGCCGTGAAATTCGGCTACAAGGTGAAAACCGACGGCACACAGGGAGCCATTGCCCGGTCGCTCAACAAGCTCATGGACGAGACCGACGGCAAGCGCGAACAGAAGGCCATACAGGCTGTAGCGCTGCGGGCCATGATGAAGGCCAAGTACAGCGTGCACAACATCGGACACTTTGGTCTGGCTTTTCAGTACTACACCCACTTCACTTCTCCCATCCGCCGCTATCCCGACACGATGGTTCACCGGCTGCTCACCAAATACCAAGCGGGCGGACGCTCTGCCAACGAGAAGCACTACGAGGAACTCTGCGAGCACTGCAGCGACATGGAGGTCATAGCCCAGAATGCCGAGCGCGACTCCATCAAGTATAAGATGGTGGAGTTCATGGGTGATAAGGTCGGACAAGAGTTTGACGCCCACATCAGCGGCATCACATCCTATGGCATCTATGCCGAGATCGACGAGAACCACTGCGAAGGAATGGTGCCCATGCGCGATCTCAATGATGACTACTATGACTTCGACGAGCGCAACTTCTGCCTGAGAGGACGACGTCACCACCACAAATATCAGCTTGGTGATCCCGTGCGTATCAAGGTGGCTCGTGCCGACTTGGAGAAGCGCCAGCTCGACTTTGTCCTGGCCGATGCCGACTGCCACAAAAAAGACAAAAGATAGATAAGAAATACTGAGAACGTATTGGATGAGAACTATAAAAACGGTTTCACCCATTTTGCTCTTTTTTGAGTGAGCAGAATGGGTGAAACTGTATTTAGCGGAACCTTACAAACCATGCGGACAGTCGGCTTACAGGTCAGGCTTAGTTGTCAAAACTGAGACTGTAATCGTTCTTTCACAGTTGCTCTGAGTTTAAAAAAACTGTAATTTATCGTTTATTAGAAAAGAAACACGTAACTTTGCAAACTAAAGATCTTACGTAACAGGAAAAATGAGTTTAACGAAAATTGCCGCCAAAGTGTTCATGCCCCGACAGCGCCAACTCGAGCAGTATGTCAACTCGGCAGAAGCCTTGCAGCACAAAGTTTTGAAATATCTGCTTCAGCAAGGCGCAAACACCGAATACGGCCGGAAATATTCCATGGCTAAGGCCAGAGGATACGATGATTTCTCACAATGCGTACCCGTAAACACCTACGAGGAACTGAAATACGACATTGACCGCATGCGCCGCGGCGAACAGAATGTGCTTTGGCCAGGAACTGTAAAATGGTTTGCCAAAAGCAGCGGAACCACCAACGACAAGAGCAAATTCATTCCCGTTTCGCACGACGGTCTGCACAACATCCATTATAGAGGAGGATTTGATGCCGTGGCCCTCTATCTGCGCAACAATCCCCAAAGCCGGCTCTTCGACGGGCGGTCGCTCATTCTCGGCGGCAGCCACAGCCCTAACTACAACATCGCCGGCTCGCTGGTGGGCGACCTCAGTGCCATCCTCATCGAGAACATCAACCCCATAGCCAATCTCGTCAGAGTGCCGAAGAAGCAGACCGCCCTGCTCTCCGACTTCGAGCTGAAGCGGGAGCGCATTGCGGCCGAATGCGCCGACAAAAACGTGACCAACATCTCAGGCGTGCCCTCATGGATGCTGTCGGTGCTGGTAAAGGTATTGGAGACCACAGGAAAGAAAACCATTGATGAGGTGTGGCCCAACCTGGAAGTGTTCTTTCATGGCGGTATCGCCTTCACTCCCTACCGGGCACAATACGAGCAGATCATCCGCAATCCAAACATGCACTACATGGAGACCTACAACGCCTCGGAGGGCTTCTTCGGCTTGCAGGACGACCCCACCGACAAGAGCATGCTGCTCATGATCGACTATGGCGTGTTCTACGAATTCATCCCTATGGACAAGTTCGGACAGGACGACGCTCCCGTTATCCCGCTGCAGGACATCGAGATCGGCAAGAACTATGCCATGGTGATTTCCACCTCATGCGGACTGTGGCGCTACATCATCGGCGACACCGTGTGCTTCACCTCACGCAACCCTTACAAGTTTGTCATCACGGGCCGCACGAAATACTTCATCAACGCCTTCGGCGAGGAGCTCATCATGGACAATGCCGAGAAAGGCCTCGCCTATGCCTGCGAGCAGACCGGAGCTCAGGTGCTGGAATACACGGCAGCTCCCGTATATATGGATGCCAACGCCAAGTGCCGCCACCAGTGGCTCATCGAGTTCGCCAAGGAACCCGACGACTTGCAAAAATTTGCCGACCTCCTCGACAAGCATCTGCAGGAGATCAACAGCGACTATGAGGCCAAGCGCTCAAACGACATCACCCTGCAGCACCTCGAAATCATCAAGGCCCGCCACGGACTCTTCAACGACTGGCTCAAGAGCAAGAACAAACTCGGCGGACAGCACAAGATTCCCCGTCTGAGCAACAGCCGCCGCAACATCGACGAGATGCTGAAACTCAACGAGGTACAGCCCGCCCGACAACAATAACCTTCATACGAAAAAGACAGGATGCCAATAGTTTCACACCACAGATTCACCCTCAGCCGCCACACGCTGTGCCACTTGCTGCCTCTGCTATTGGTGGCAACGATACTGTCGGCCTGCGCACGCATGGGACAGCCCGACGGCGGATGGTACGACGAGCAGCCACCAAGAGTGGTTGGAGCCGAACCCGCCGAGAACGCCACTGGAGTGAAATCAAAAAAGCTATATATCTATTTCAGTGAATACATCAAGCTGACCAATGCCAGCGAGAAGGTGATCGTCTCCCCGCCTCAGATGGAGCAGCCGGAAATCACGTCACAAGGCAAGCGCATCGCCATCAAGCTGGCCGACTCGCTGCGCGCCAACACCACCTACACCGTTGACTTCTCCGACGCCATCAGCGACAACAACGAAGACAATCCTTTGGGCAACTATGCCTACGTGTTCTCCACCGGTGACAATATAGACTCGTTGGAGGTGAGCGGCACCGTGATTCAGGCCAACGACTTCGAGCCCGTGAAGGGCATACTCGTAGGTCTCTACAGCGACTTGGCCGACTCGGCCTTTACGTCGCTCCCCATGCTGCGCGTGGCGCGGACCGATGCCAGCGGCCATTTCGTCATTCGTGGCGTGGCCCCCGGGAGCTATCGCGTCTATGCCCTGCAAGACCAGGACGGCAACTACTTCTACTCACAGAAGAGCGAGATGATGGCAGCCCTGCCCGATACCATTACTCCGTCGGCCTTTCCCGACGTGCGCCAGGATACCTTGTGGCGCGACACGCTGCACATTCAGAAGATCAGCCGCGTCAACTATACCCACTTCATGCCCGACAACCTGGTGCTGAAGGCTTTCACCGCACCCCAGACCGACCGCTATCTGGTGAAGCAGGAGCGCAAGGATGCCAACATGTTCTCGCTATTCTTCAGTTATGGAAGCGACACGCTGCCCGTCGTCAAAGGGCTGAACTTCGATTCGGACCATGCTTTCTTCGTGCAGAGCAACGACCGGCGCGACACCATCAACTACTGGCTGCGCGACTCGACACTCATCAACCAAGACACGCTGACGATGGCCGTGAGCTATCTCAAGACCGACTCCATGGGACGGTTGATGCCACAAACCGACACGCTGCAGGTGCTCAGTAAGATTCCCTACGAACGGCGGCTGAAATTGGAGGAGAAAAACCGCGAGACGTGGCTGAAAAATCAAAACCGGCTGCGCCGTCGTGGATTAAGATACGACAGCATCATGCCCAGACCCGCGCTCGATATGGAATGGGCGGCACCTTCAGCCATGGCCCCCGACGACAATGTGCTGATCAAATTCAGAGAGCCACTCCTCTCCATCGACACGACAAAAATTCATCTCTACTCCAAGATCGACACCTCATGGTACAGGTCACCCTTCAAGCTCGTGCCCTACAACGAGAAAAACCAACGGCTGCTGATGCAGCATCGGGTGGACAGTCTCGATACCCTGAGCAGTGGTGAAACCACATTCGCCCTCATTGGCGAATGGCGTCCGGGGGTGGAATACAGCGTCGAGACCGACAGCGGCGCCTTCTGCGGGCTCTACGGCGAACTGTCGGAGGCAAAGAAGCAGGGAGTCCGCATCAACCGCGACGACCAGTATGCCACTGTGCTGATGAGCATCACGGGATTTGAAGGCAGACATCTCGTCGTAGACCTGCTCAACTCTTCGGGCAATGTGGTCAAGACGGCTTATACCGACAACGGCAAAGCTAATTTCTACTACGTCAAAGAAGGCACTTACTATATGCGAATGCTGGTCGACGACAACAACAACGGCAAATGGGACACGGGTGACTTCAACTTGAAACTTGCCCCAGAGGATGTTTATTACTATCCTCGCAAACTGGAATGCCGGGCCAAATGGGACCTCACGGAGACGTGGAATCCACGGTCTGTGCCCTTGCAGAACCAAAAGCCGGAGGCCATCACCAAACAGAAGGCCGAGAAGAAGAAGGCCATCCAGCAACGCAATGCTGAGCGTGCTAAAAAATTAGGCATTCAATATATACCTCAAATGTAAGAATGGATATGATTAGAATTATGATGAACAGATTACTTGCAGCCGTGATGTTTGTCATTGTCGCGGGCTCTTCCCGCGCACAGTGCCCCATGCAGAACACGGCTTTCCAGCCAGGCGAGTTCCTGGCATATAACCTGTACTACAACTGGAAGTTTGTTTGGGTGAAGGCCGGTACGGCCTCGCTCTCCACGGTGAAGTCGACCTACCACGGACATCCGGCCTACAGGTCAAGTCTCATTACGCGCGGCAACAACCGTACAGACAACATGTTTGTGCTTCGCGATACGCTTACTTCCTATTGCTCGCTCAATATGGAACCGCTCTATTACCGCAAGGGCGCACGTGAGGGCAAGCGATACAACGTCGACCAAGTGTTTTATTCCTATAACAACGGACGCGTGCAGACCCACACTTCACGCAAGCATACCGACGGTCATGTTGACTCGGCCAGCAAGGCCTACACTTCCTGTGTATACGACATGCTCAACATCTTCATGAGGGCACGCTCGTTCAAGACCGACACGTGGAAGAACGGACATGTGGTGAACTTCAGCATCGTCGACGGCAACGGTCTCACTCCGGCAAAGATACAATACTACGGCAAATATTACATCAAGGGCGACAACGGCAAGAAATACCGGTGCCTGCGCCTCTCCTATCTGGAGAAAGAAAAGGGCAAGTTTAAGGAAATCGCCCGTTTCTACGTCACCGACGACAGCAACCACATTCCTATCCGCCTCGACATGTACCTGCGGTTTGGCAGCGCCAAAGCCTACATCACGCAGATGAAAGGAAACAAGACGCCGGTGAAGACTTACTGACCGAAATGATCAGCATCTCAGCGATGCCTACATATTCTGAACTTCTAACTGTTAAAGGGCTGGACTCCTTCGAAGGAGTCCAGCCCTTTAACAGTTAGATATTATTATGTGAAGTTAGGAGCTTTGAAATAGAAATTTTGTAGTTATTCATGTCTGAAAGATGATCATTGCTGGAAAGAAATCATGAATGATTTTGTGGGCCGCCATATGTAATCTCACGGGATTCCAAATGCATCCCTGTGGGCCCACATATGCAAGCCCGTGGGGTGACAAATGAAAGCCGGGATGAGTATACGTATTTGGGGACACCAACTAACACAGCCAACAGCTCAAACGTTTGGAAATGGCCATGAAGAATGGCTGAAATTCTTGACAGAATGCAGTCCTTATCATAAAGACAAAACAATGACACGAGAAAGGAGCAACGCAAGCGGGACCGTATTCCTCACCATTAAAGCGATTTACCGAAAACAAAACATCCGCAATGCAGCGGGTCTGCATTGCGGATGTTGAAGTCGTAATGTCTTATTTCTCACTGAACAACACCTGTATGACCGTCTGCCCAACAGCCTTCAGCGTGTTGCGGTCGATATTGTCCATATTGTCGGCGAGCGTATGCCACGTAGGTCCAAACGTGCTCTGCTCACAGTCGGGATAGTAAGGAATGATGTCGATAGAGGGTATACCCGCCTGCTTGTTCACAGGGATGTGGTCGTCGGTAATCATTCCTCCGTCCTGCCGTGGGAAGAAACTGCCGAAACCTGCCTGGCGGGCTGCCTTCCACACTTTCTTCACAATCTCGGGAGCAAACTGCTTCGACATCCCTTCTTGATAGAACTTCGCGTTGAGTCCGCCCACCATGTCGAGCAGAATGCCGTAGCGCGCCTCATAGCCTTGTGGCAGATTGGAGGCGAAATACTGGGCGCCCAAGGCCCACGTGTCGCCTTCGTTGTCCTGATTGGCTTCCCATTGGGGCGTGCCCCAGTCTTCAGCGTCGAAGCAGACAAAGTCTACACCGAACCCTGACGGCAGGGGATTCTTCTCCAACAGCCGGGCTATCTCCAACATGACGGCCACCCCGCTCGCGGCATCGTTGGCAGCGAGGATGGGCTTGTGCCAATTAGTGGAATCGGGGTCGTTGTCGGCCCAGGGACGGGAATCCCAGTGGGCGCAGAGAAGGATGCGCGTCGTGGCTGAGGGATTATATTGCGCCATGATGTTGGTGCTCTTCAACATTGTGCCGTCGTAACCTTTAAGGTCGGCCTTCTGTGTAGTCACCTTGCAGCCATACGACTTGAACTTGCTGATGATCCATGCCTCACACGCGTCGTGGCCCTTGCTGTTCATATCGCGCGGACCAAAATCGCATTGCTGCTTGGTGAAGGCGTAGGCTGAGTCGGCATTGAATTCGGGACCGACGGGCTGCACCTTTTCCACCTCCTCGGTCTCATCCATATCGTCGACGACCTTGTGGCTGTTGCTATATCCATACCAGCCCAGGCCTGCGGCAAGGGCAACTACAGCTGCTGAAATCATGATGATGTTTTTCCGTTTCATTTTTTAGCTGATTGTACTTGTTTCATCACTCTGAGCCAGTTTCCTCCCCAGATTTTCGTGATGTCGTCGAGAGCGTATTTCTTCTTGAGCAGATGCGTAGTGAAGTTGATCAGTTCAGAGGCGTCTGCAAGTCCTCTGATTCCTCCGTCGCCGTCAAAGTCGGTGCCTATGCCCACATGGTCGATGCCCATCACTTCAATAGCGTGGGCAAGATGGGCGAGCGCGTCGTAGATGTCGGCCTCGCTCTCCTTGCGCAGGAAACCGTGGTAGAGCGTGATCTGGGCCACTCCTCCGGCCTTGGCGAGCGCACGCAGCTGGTCATCGGTCAGATTGCGTGGCACATCGCAGAGCGCCTTGCAATTGGAATGGCTGCACACGATGGGCGTGCGGCTGATTTCCAAGGCATCGTAGAAGCTCCGCTCGGCAGCGTGAGAGAGGTCCACCATCAGTCCGGCATCATTCATGGCACTGATCACCTTGGCTCCCAATGGGCTCACGCCTCCGTGGGTACTGCTGCCGCGGGCCGAGTCGCAGATATCGTTGTCGCCGTTGTGGCAGAGCGTGATGTAGACGATTCCCCGTTGGGCGAAGTAGGCCACGTTGTCGGGATTCCCCTCCAAGGCAAGTCCGTTCTCAATACCGAGGAAGACCGACTTCTTTCCTGCTGCCTTGGCCGCCCGCAGCTGCTGCTCGTTGGCTGCAAGGGCGAGATAACGGCTGTTGTTGGCCACGAGATCCTCAATCTTGTCGAAGATGAGATTGGCATAGTCGAAGGGAGTTATCGACGGTTTTCCGTCGGCATCGTGAGTGAGGCGCGGATGCTTGGCCAGCACGTTGCCCGAATGAAGCTCAATGCCCGCAAGGTCGATAGTGTCGCTGAAGCGCTGCCCCTGTTTGGGTTGCGGCAGATAGGCCACCATGGTCACGGCGTCGGTGCGTCCCTCGGTCATCTTGTGAATGTCGTAGAGAATACGCGGATCACGCTTCATGAAATCCACTCCTTGAGGAAAGAACATTGGCGTGTCGCAATGAGAGTCGAGGGTGAGGATGCTGTGATGAATCTGCTTGGCCTCAGCAAAGACACGGCTCTCGGCCGTGAGCCACTTGAAGACAAGCAGTCCGTCGTCACCCAACCATTCGGGATGCCACTGTATGCCGAGGATAGATTTGCGCTCGCTGCTCTCTACAGCCTCCACCACTCCGTCGGGAGCCTTGGCAATGACGCGCAAGTGAGGACCGGCCTCGCTCACGGCCTGATGGTGAAAGCTGTTGACGTAGAGCTGGCGTGAGTCGTTGGGGGCATAGATCTGGTCGAGTATGCTTCCCGTGACGTAGCTCACCGTATGGGTAGGCTCCGTGCGCTCAGCGTCCTCCGAATGCTTGAGGGGCATGCCCATGCCGTTATCCTTCATCCATTCGCCAATGTCCTGTGCCACTTTTCCTCCCAAGGCCACAGCCAACGTCTGTATGCCACGGCATATTCCGAGCATGGGTATCTGTCGGTTGAAAGCCAGCCGGGTCAACATGAGTTCAAAGCGGTCGCGATGCACGTTGATGCCTCCCAGACGGCGGTTAGGTTCTTCGCCTAACCATAGCGGGTTGTAGTCGGCACCGCCTGAGAGCAGCAGTCCGTCGATGTGGTCGAGCATGTCGGCCATCACCTCAGCATCGTCGGTAGGCGCAAGCAGCACAGGAATGCCACCGGCACGCTCCACTTGCTCATAATAGGGCGACATGATCATGGCCTTGCCGTCGCTGAAGTTGGCCGTGATGCCAATGACAGGTTTGCGGCTGTTCTCGGGGAAATGGCTGTAGAGAGACTCCATTTCCTTGTCGATACTAAAAGATTTCATGAAAGATGGAAAATAAGAAATGGCCTCTCCGCCTCGTAGATGGCGCAGAGACCGGATATGTTTTTTCTACTTGTGCGTGTACCTGGACAATCACTCCTCGGTCTTGACGGGAATCTCGCGTTTGATGCTTTGCTCCAGCGAGATAAGGGTCTCGGTGCTTACCACTCCCGGAATGGTCTGCATCTTGTTGTTGAGCAGGTCCATGAGCTGCTCATTGTCCTTGGCATAGAGCTTGATGAGCATGGTATAGGAACCAGTGGTGAAATGGCATTCCACAATTTCAGGAATCTCCTCCAATTTCTTCACCACGTCCTTATACATAGAGCCTCGCTCCAGATTGAGCCCCACATAGGTGCAGGTGGAATAGCCTAAACTCTTGGGATTGATGTCGAAACCGCTGCCGGTAATGACACCGTTTTCCTGCAAGTGCTGTACGCGCTGATGGATAGCGGCACGGGAGACTCCGCATTCTGCCGCTACGTCCTTGAAGGGAATACGGGCGTTTTTGGAAAGAATGCTGAGGATCTTTTTATCCAATAAATCGATTTTTTCCATATTTATCAGTGATTTAAATGTTTTTTATTCAATATTGTTGTAGCAAAGATAACAATTAAAACCGAATATTTCGACAAATGATAAGAAAATATTCAAAATGCAGCGAAAAATTCCGGATAATCGTATTTTTCTGAACAAAAAGTAAAGATAAAGGGGGTAGAAAAGCAACAATGGCTTACTATTTGACTTCGCAACAGGGCCGATTTTATGCCCACGTGTGGGCAAGACAATACAACGGGCCTCAGAGGTTCAGAGGCTACCGTCATCTGCCCCACGCCTGACGCGTCATCATCACAGCGACGGTCTTCAGCCGTGCGTAGTCTTTGCTGATATACATGTAGCCCTTATAGATGTTGGACGGTCCCCAGGAATTCTTAGCTATGAAATATTCCTTGCCGCTGAGGTCGCGCGCCATTCCCACGAGCTCCATCACATGGTCGTCGGTAGTCTGTCGTACCTCAAACTCATGCTGACGCTCTTCCTGACTGGTGTCGGCTGTCGGCTGCGGCAACACGGCAATACCCTGCCCCCAGTCGAAGCCTGGCTCCGTGCAGTCGCCTTCCCAGCAGACGGGATGCCCGGCAAAGAGTGCCTGCTCTATGTGGCCGATGAGCGAGTCGATGGGCACATTTAGAAAACTGTCGTGCATGACGTTGTCGGGAACTTCCAGGCAGAACTCACTGCCGAAAGGATGGTGGGTGAAACTTGTTGCGCCCATGTATTCGTCGGGGAGGCAGACACTGTGGGCAAACTCGCGCGGCGTATACTGCATGCCGCCCATGGCCACTGTGCCCGGAAGCGGACCGATAACATCATCGAAGAGCTCGTCCATCCGGCTTCTGAACGACTTTAGATCGGTCGACGACCCAGCCAACTTCTGCACCTTATTACAGAGTACGGGATAATTGATCTTTCGGCTGCCGTTGAAATAAGCATCGTAGGGGATAAGACCACTGTCTTCTATGTAATGAACAAGCATAGAGGACATACCGCGAAGGGCTATCTGCTGTTTTCCGTGAGAAAGGAAAACGCGTGTGCCCAATTCTCCCAATATATTGCGGAAGACGAAATCAGGACTGAGATTCACCGAGTCGCCACGCATAATATGCTCACTTTCGATGGTTGCCAGCATACCGTAGAGCCAGCACAAGTCGCTGTTGCCCTGATTCTTCACGGGGGTAGTACTTACACGGCACAAGGTGACAAACTGCCTGGTCTCACCCTTGGATTTGCTCTTCTGTCTGCAACCCGTGAGTGAGAAAACAAAAATGATCGATAGTAGGAATGGAAATATCTTATTCATATTGTGTGACATGACAGCTGCTATTTTTCCACTACTTTCCCATTGACGATTTTAAAGCGGCGGTCAAACTCCTCATGACTGCGCTTCCAGCGGTTGTGGGTCCACAGCCAATAGGCTGGCTCACGGCGGATGGTCTCCTCAAGCATGGCGAAGAAGCGGCGCGTCACTTCATGTTCGGCTAATTTCTGGGGCTCTTTGGTGATCAGGCGGTAGGTCATGGTGTAATAGCCACGGCGCGGACGGCTCATATCCACATAGAAGATAGCATTGTTCATCTTGCGCATAATGCGCTCAGCACCTGTAAACACGGGAGTATCATGATGCAGAAACGGCAACCACAGATGAATGTTCTGCCACTTGGGATCCTGATCAGAGATATAGCCGAAGATGCTCATTTTCCCCTCACGGCGCAGCGTGAGCAGAGCGCGAAGGATGTCGCGCTTGGGAACAAGTATGGAATGGGGCTGGGTGGAGCGGATGCGCCGGAAAAGATAGTCGAAGACCTTGTTGTGAAGCGGTGCGTAGACCAGTCCAGTAATTCGGGTCTCGGGCAAGTCCACTCCTACACACGAGAGCCATTCCCAATTGCAATAATGGCCAAGAATGGTTCCCACGTTCTGTCCTTGCTCAAAGCAGGCCTCTATCTCTTCGGAATTGGTAATATGGAAATGCTTCTTGAGTTGCTCACGGCTCAGACTCAGGAGTTTCACCGCCTCGAAGAAGTAATCGCAAAACCAGTGATAAAATTTTCTCTCAATGGCGCCCAGCTCCTCTGGAGTCTTTTCGGGAAACGCCGTTGCCATGTTGTGGCGCACAATCTTCTTGCGATAGCCCACCAGATGATAGACAAAGAAATACTCTATGTCGGCCAACACATAGATGGCACGCCATGGAAGCAAAGAGATAAGATAGAAAAAGTAATAAACAATCTTTGTCATAGCGAATTTTCTATTTATGGGAGACTCCAGAGGACTGGCGTTTCCGCCAGGTGACTAACTCTGCATATCGTGGAGTTTTTTGTAATATCCATCGATCTTCAGAAGTTCGTCGTGTGTGCCTCGCTCAACGATTCTCCCCTCATGGAGTACGCAGATCTCGTCGGCATTCTTCACCGTGGAGAGTCTGTGGGCGATGGCGACAGTGGTGCGCGACTTCATCAGCCGTTCCAGGGCATCCTGCACAAGCCGTTCGCTCTCGGTGTCGAGGGCCGATGTAGCCTCGTCGAGAATCAGAATGGGAGGATTCTTCAGTATGGCCCGCGCTATGCTGACGCGCTGGCGCTGGCCGCCCGAGAGTCGTCCGCCACGGTCGCCGATGCCTGTGTCGAATCCCTTTTCCGAAGTCATAATGAAATCGTAGGCATTGGCAATCTTGGCCGCACGGATCACATCCTCCCTTGTGGCATTCTCTACACCAAACGTGATGTTGTTGTAGAACGTATCGTTGAAAAGAATAGCCTCCTGGTTGACATTGCCTATTAGTTGCCGCAGGTCGTGAATATCCAAATCCTTGACATTGATTCCGTCAATGAGCACTTCGCCTTCCTGCACATCGTAATAGCGGGGAATCAGGTCGACAAGCGTGGACTTGCCGGAACCGCTCTGACCCACGAGAGCTACCGTCTTACCCTTGGGAATTACCAGGTTGATGTCGCGCAGTACCCACTGCTGTCCATAGCGGAACGACACGTGGCGGAACTCGATATCATGCTCAAAGCTGTTGATTCTGACAGGATTGGACTTTTCCTTGATTTCTATCTCGGCCTTCAGAATCTTGTCTACACGCTCCATAGAAGCCAGTCCTTTGGGTATATTGTAGCTGGCCTTGGAAAACTCTTTCAAAGGATTGATAATACTGTAGAGTATGGTCATGTAATAAATGAAGGTGGGACCACTCAATACTTCCTCTTTCAATACAAGTATTCCGCCAAACCACAAGACGATGACAATCATTACCGTACCCAAAAACTCGCTCATGGGGTGGGCCAACTGCTGACGGATATTGACGCGCATGATATTGTCGCGATAGGCTGAATTGATACTGTCGAAGCGGCGGTTCATCTTCGCCTCAGCACAGAAAGCCTTGATGATGCGCAGTCCGCCGAGCGTTTCCTCTACCTGGCTCATCGTGTCGCTCCACAAAGCTTGCGCCTTGATGCTCTTCTGCTTCAGCTTACGGCCAACAAAACCCATAAACCAGCCGAAGACGGGAACGAAGACTATCGTAAACAGCGTGAGTTGCCAGCTGATGAAAAGCATGGCTACGAAGTAGAAGATGATAAGGATAGGGTTTTTGAAAAGCATGTCGATGCTCGACATGATCGAGTTCTCTATTTCCTGCACGTCTCCGCTCATGCGCGCAATGATGTCGCCCTTGCGCTCATCGCTGAAGAATCCAAGGTCGAGCGACGTTATTTTCTGATATAGCTGATTGCGGATGTCGCGCACCACACCGGTGCGGATGGGAATGATGGTGGCCGATGACAGAAAGTAGGCACTCGTCTTCAAAGCAGTCATGAATGCCAGCGCAAGACCAATGATGAGCAGCGTGTTGGTAGCGCCATAATTCTGAATGAGTTCCTGCATGTAGTAATTGAAGTTGTTGACAATTACGTCCTTCTTCCACTCCCAGTCCATCAGCTGAGTCGCCTTGGGCCCATTATCGGTCCGGAAGAGAATCTGCAACATCGGAATGAGTGTGGCAAAGGAGAAGATGTTCAATATTGCCGAGAGAATATTGAACAGCACCGTGAGATACAGATATTTTTTATAGGGCGGCACGAATCGCCGCAATATATTGAGGAACTCTTTCATAAATTCTTGGAATACTCATTGCTCCTCTGGGGAGGGTATGGGCTTGATGGTTCTTTTGAAATCTATAGGTTTTCGTCCATTAGTTTTCAACGACCTCACCTAAAAGTGTCGCACTGCTGCTGCCTGTGATGCGCACGTTGACGCGCTCGCCGATATGATGCTGGCCTCGGTCGATAATGACAGCCTTGTTCTGCTGTGTGCGGCCCATGAGCTGATTGTGGCTGCGTTTGCCAAAGCGCTCCAACAGCACTTCAAAGGTTTTGCCCTCATCTTCCTTGTTCACCTCGGCACTGATTTCTGTCTGCAAGGCTATCAGTTGGTTCAGACGCGCTATCTTCACCTCTTCGGGAACGTTGTCGGGCAAGTGTTTGGCGGCATATGTTCCAGGGCGCTCACTGTATTTGAACATAAAGGCACTGTCGAATCGCACCTCTTTCACAAGCGACAGCGTTTGCTGGAAGTCTTCCTCACTCTCATTGTGATAACCCACGAAGATGTCGGTGGTGAGTCCACAGCCGGGAATGATGCGCCGGATAGCCTCCACTTTTGCCAAATACTGCTCGCGGGTATACTTGCGGTTCATCAGGCGCAGCGTGTTGTCCGACCCACTCTGGGCAGGGAAATGGATGTGATTGCAGAGATTGGGCTCGGCAGCAATGGCATAGAGAATGTCGTCGCTCATATCCTCGGGATTGGAAGTGGTGAAGCGCACCCGCATATCGGGCACAGCCCGCGCCACCTTTGTCAGGAGTTGGGCGAACGAAATGCCATCGTCGGGCCGCTTGCCATTGGGCAGCAAACCATAGGAATTGACATTCTGACCAAGGAGCGTCACTTCCTTGAAGCCTTTTTCGTGAAGATCCCTCACCTCGCGGAGAATGCTCTCCACGTCGCGCGACCGCTCACGGCCACGGGTGTAGGGAACGATGCAATAATGACAGAAGTTGTTGCAGCCACGCATGATGCTGACGAAGCCCGACACACGATTGGCCCCTAACCGTTGCGGCGTCACTTCGCGGTAGGTCTCTGTCTGGCTGAGATTGATGTTTACGGCGTTGTGCCCCGTCTCACATTGTGCAATGAGATTGGGCAGATCGAGATAGGCATCGGGGCCGCAGACAAGGTTGGCAAAGTGATTGCTCACCAAGTCGTCTCTCACTCGCTCTGCCATGCAGCCCAACACGCCGAGGATGAGCTTGCGGCCCTTCTTCTGCTCGGCGTGAAGCTGTTCCAGACGATGGTAGATGCGGTTTTCCGCATTCTCACGGACGGAACAAGTATTGAGGAATACAGCATCGGCATCAGCCTCGTTATCACAAACCTCATAGCCGGCCATCTTCATGACTGAGGCCACAACTTCTGAGTCGGCCACATTCATCTGGCAACCGTAAGTTTCTATATAGAGTCGTTTCATTTTCCTTTCTTGTGTGAATATTGGGGTGCAAAGTTACTAATTTTTTTCGATACGGCCAGCAGCAACAGGAAGACAGCCACTCCCGACACCCATCCTGCGAAGACATCTACAAGATAATGAGCCTGTATATACACCGTAGCCGCACAAAGAAAAACGTATACGGGAAGCAGGACAAGGAGGAGTCTTTTCTGGCGCAAATGAAAGAGAAGGAGCATGCAAATGGTACTCATGCCCACGTGCGACGACGGAAAGGCAGCCGTAGGCCGCTCACCAGAAGCCTGGGCATCGGCAACGAGCTTATAGAAAACGCCCTTGCCATAGCCGGGAAGCACCAGGCTCTCATGATGGAAATTGAAGTAATCGCCCAAATGGGGAAAAACGCCTTTAGTAATCTCGTCAAGCCCCACAGCCTTATAATAGTAAGTGGGACCGGCAACGGGAAAGATGTCGAACATGACGTAATAGATGAAGAAGCTGGCCATGATGATGAAGGCACAGCGCTCAAACTCCTCATAGCGGTGGAAGAAATAAAAGAGGGTCGTAAGAAGGATGATCGGATAATAGCTCACATAGCCAAAATGAAGCAGCTCGCTCACAACTGGCGACGTGAATTTGGCCGAGAACAGCAGTGCGGGCTGACAACCGAAAAGAATCTGGTCCCAACCGGCAACGAGATAGTCGAGATTGTTGAACACCCTGTTAAGCTCATAAGTATCGGGATACCACCAGGCAAGGAGACTCATCTGCGAGGCCACGCGCAGCAGCATCGTTGCCCTGCAGGGCAACAGACGGTAGACGATCCACATGGCGGCCATGAGCGCCACCACGCGCACGCGGCCCCAAATCATGCTATCAGGGTTGGCGAGCCTCACATAGGAGAAAACCATCAACACGAGCGTGAAGGCCAAATAGGCCAGTACGGCCCATTCCATCCACAACAACCCTTTGCGTGGATTTTTTTCTATTGAAAATAAAGTCATGATCTCATTTAAGCCATTCGTTTTCCAGATACCAGTCGATGGTCTCGTTCACACCCATCGGCAGGTCGTAGAGCGGATTGAATCCCAATTCTTTTCGGGCCGCAGATATGTCGCACCGCCAGTTGCGTTGCTTCAGAATGTTGTACTTGTCGTTGTTGAGGGCTGTCATGCGTCCTGTCATCCGGCCCCAGTATTCACCGAAGAATGTAATGACGCGCAAGATCCATAGAGGGGCCCTGAAGCGTATCATCCAGGGTTGTCCCAATTCCTTCCAGCAGAGGTTGCTGAATGTGCGGCTGCTGTATACCTTTCCGTCTGAGAGAAAGTATTTTCTTCCTGCCTCTCCCTTTTCCAAGGCGAGGAAAGCGGCATCCACGAGGTCGCGCACAAAGATGAAAGTGATGTCCTGGCGCTTGAAGCCGGCAGCGAAATCCATGTGGCGGCTGATGCTCTGGGCCAACAGGAAATAGTCGCGCTCACGCGGACCATAGACACCCGTGGGTCGCAGGATCACCACCGGCAGCCGGTCTTTGACGCTGTCGAGAAACTGCTCTGAGGCCAGCTTGCTCCTGCCGTACGCGGTATTGGGCTGTGGCATATCGGTTTCGGTTATCTCCACATAGGGCTGTTGCTCGTGGATGGCTCCAAACACGCTGAGCGACGACAGATAGACAAACTTCCTGACGGGCATCTGCAACTTCAGCAGAGCATTGACAAGATGTTTCGTCCCTTCGGTATTGATGCGGAAGAAATCCTGTTGATGAAGACACTTTGTGGCTCCTGCGGCATGAACCACGTAATCGAAGTCTTTACCGCGAAGCGTTTCCACCAATTCTTCCTCTGAGTCGAGGTTGAGATTGACGAAGTTGATTCGCTTGTCCTGCAGGTAGCGTCGTGAACTTGAGGGTCTCACTCCTGCCCAGGTTTCCCAGCCTCGGTAGAGTGCTTCCTCCACGATAAAGCTGCCTATAAAGCCACTGGCTCCGGTAATTAATATCTTCATGAGTGCAAAATTAGTGTTTCTTTTTCAATGCTGAGTGAAAACGATTGCTTTTTAAGGGATTTTTAAGGACTTGTAGTGCCCCCTTAGAAGGGCAAAAGGCTGAATTGTCAATGTTTACGGAAATTTCAGTATATAGTGTGCGTTCCGTTGCTGTCAGATAAGTTTCAGCAATTCCTTCATTCCCTCGCTGGCTCCTTTGTGGATGGCTGTCACATCTGAATTGCAGCCCACAGGATTGGGATCGATCAGATAGACTGGGCACCCCTGTGGCGCGTAGCCGACGAGACCGGCGGCGGGGTAAACATTGAGCGACGTACCAATGATCACGAACACGTCGGCCTGCATGGCTTCGCGGGCAGCAGATTCCATCATGGGCACGGCCTCGCCGAAAAACACGATGAAGGGACGCAGCAGACTCCCGTCGCCTGCCTTCTCTCCCGGCTCCACGTCGTTGTGCTCGGGCGACAGCTGAACCTGATAACGCTTGTCGTCGGGGTTGTTGCTGGAACAGGCTTTGGAGAGCTCGCCGTGTAGATGAATCACGTGGCTCGAACCGGCACGTTCGTGCAGGTCGTCGACATTCTGCGTGATCACCGTCACGTCGTAATCTCCCTCCATGCCGGCGATGAGCCGATGGCCCTCGCAGGGCTGGGCAGCCCACAACTTACGCCGCAGACTGTTATAGAAATTGTTTACAAATACAGGATCCTGCAGCCATCCTTCATGGGAGGCTACCTTCTCCACGGGATAATTCTCCCACAAACCGTCATTGCCGCGGAAAGTCTTGAATCCACTCTCCACCGACATGCCGGCGCCTGTAAGAAAAACTACTTTCTTTCTCATCATTCTTCCTTTCTTTTAGGATTAGTCTGTCTTTCCAAGCCACCAAGTGCATGGGAAACATTAAGTTTTCACAAAAATACGAATTTTTACCCAAATGTCGGTGGTGAAAAGGATAAAATATGTAACTTTGCAAAGAATTTCTTCAATTAGAAACAAAAAAAGCAATAAAAATGAAAGATAAAGTAGCTTACGCGTTGGGAACAAGCATTGGCTTGCAATTGCAGCAGATGGGTGCAAACGAACTGGACATCACCGACTTCTCCCAAGGCGTAAAAGACGCTTTGGCCGGATCTCCGGTCATGGAGCGTGCCGAGATCGAGGCCGTCATCAACGAGTTCTTTACGCGCAAGAGCCAGGAGCAGGCTGCCAAGGCCAAGGAAGAGGGCGCACGCTTTTTGGCCGAGAATGCCAAGAAGGAAGGCGTCGTGACGCTGCCTTCGGGTCTGCAATATCAAGTGCTGCGCGAGGGCAACGGCAAGAAGCCAAAGGCTACCGACCAGGTGCGCTGCCACTATGAGGGAACGCTCATCAACGGCACCGTGTTCGACAGCAGCTACAAGCGTGGCGAACCGGCCGTGTTCGGACTCAACCAGGTGATCAGCGGATGGACTGAGGGCGTGCAGCTCATGCAGGAAGGCGCCAAGTACAGATTTTTCATCCCTTACAACCTCGCTTATGGTGAGCGTGGCGCCGGACAGCAGATTCCTCCCTTCGCCGCCCTCATCTTCGACGTTGAGCTCATCGAGGTGATGTAAGAAGCCTGAGGGCCGTCACGCGCTTGCCACCACACACAAGGACAGAGGGGGACGGCTGATGAGAAAACCATTGGGAAAAACTTGAATCAAAAGAAATATGAAATTAGTGAAAGTAGCGGCCATCGTGGCCATTTGCGGCGCAACGTTCGCATCGTGCAACAACTCTGCGCCCAAGAGTGATTTGAAAAACGGCATCGACTCTTTGAGCTATGCCATGGGTCTTGCCCAGTCGCAGAACCTCCGCATGCAGATCAAGGAAGGCAATGCCATCGACACAGCCTATATCGACGAGTTTATCAAGGGCTTGAACGAAGGCGCAAAGGTCGGCAAGGATAAGAAGAAGTTTGCCTACATCGCTGGTCTGAGCGTGGGTATGGGCATCTCCACACAGGGCTTGCAGCAGATGAACAGCATGTGCTTTGGCAACGACACTACACAGACCATCTCGCTGAAGAGCTTCATGTCGGGCTTCTCGGCCGGCATCAAGGGCGGCAAGACTGCCTTCACCGTTGAGGAGGCACAGAACATTGCCCAGCAGAAAGTCAACGAACTCAAGGCCAAGAGTGCCATCAAGCTCTATGGAGCCAACAAGGCTGCCGGCGAGAAATTCCTCGCTGCCAACAAGAAGAAACCGGGAGTGGTGACTCTGCCCTCCGGTGTACAGTACAAAGTGATCAAGGCCGGCAACGGCAAGACCATCGCCGACTCTACCTGGCGTGTGACCTTCACCTACGAGGGACGCACCATCGACGGCAAGGTGTTCGACTCCAGCAACCGTGGAGGCAAGGAGAACCCCGTCACCACACAGGCCTTCCAGAATATTCCCGGTTTTGCAGACGCTCTCAAGCACATGCCTGTCGGCTCTACATGGGAAATCTATATTCCGCAGCAACTCGGCTATCAAGCCAACCAGGCTGGCGAGATCAAGCCTTTCTCGGCTCTCGTCTTCAAGGTGACGCTGATCAAGGCTGAGCCGGCAGAACAGCAGCCCGCTTCAGGTATGCCCATCCGCAAATAAAACTTCGCAACAAACATAACCACCTGCATGGTCACACTTCACCTGCTCCCAACAAGGGTGGAACGGGAATGTGTGACCATGCTTGTTAATAATAAACAATAGTATAGTATGAAAAAATTTGTTTGTTTAGCTCTCGTTCTTCTCGTAGCTACGGCCAACTGTGCCATTGCCGGCAAGAAGAAGGACAAAAAGAATCCTGCCGCTACCACCCAAACCGTAGTGCTGAAGACTAAGGCCGACTCGCTGAGCTACGCTGCCGGCGTCGGTGCCACGATGGGACTGGAACAATATCTTGAGAAGCAGCTCCATCTCGACTCCACACAGCGGGCCGACTTCACCGCTGCCTTCGAGGAGGCACTGACAAAGATGAACGATAAGAAATTCCAGGCCTTGGCTGCCGGCTACCAGATTGCTCAAACCGCGTCACAGGCCATTCTGCCCAACTATCAGAAGAACCTGAAAGAAGCCGATATCACCATCAACGACTCGCTCTTCTATAAGGGATTCGCTGCCGGATTCAACAACGACACCACCTACTTCAAGCCGGCAAACGCCATGAAGCTCGTACGCGAGACCACTCAGGCTGCTGAGAGACAAGCCAATGAGAAGTGGAAAGAGGAAAACACAGAATGGCTGGCCAAGAACGCAAAGAAGCAAGGCGTACAGACCACACCATCGGGCCTGCAGTACAAGGTGATCAAGATGGGTACCGGCGAGAAGCCGACGGCCACCGACACCGTAGTGGTGAAATACGAGGGCAAGGACATCAACGGTGAGGTGTTCGACAGTTCCTACAAGCGCAATCCACAAACCATCAACTTCGTCTGCAACCAAGTGATCAAGGGGTGGACCGAAGCATTGGAAATGATGCCCGCAGGCAGCAAGTGGGAACTCTATATTCCGGAGAACCTGGCTTACGGCGCACGCAAGACCGGTCCTATCAAAGCTTTCTCTACACTGATTTTCACCGTAGAGCTTGAGGCCGTGAAGAAGGCCGCTCCTAAAGCTGCAACAACTGCAGCCACAAAGGCTAAGGTCTCTTCGGCAAAGAAAGCCAACCACCGCAAGAGAAGATAAGCTGTCTTGATGGATTCCGATGGTTGTCGGACAAGACAGACGCAACCCTATCCTATCCCATCCGCAATGCCGGCCAAGCCGCATTGCGGATGTTTTTTTGTGTATGCGTCAACCATGTTTTGTGGCAATAGCCACACGATTGCGTGGCAAAAGCCACACGACAGCGTGGCAAAAGGCGCATGTAGTTTAACGCTTTTGGTTGACTACTTTAAGCCTTATTTTTAATTATTGCTGTCCGCTAAAACTCAAAATGGTAAAAACATCCTACCCGAAGCCCT